>Ga0255341_1001085_pt1 | contig 40858 bp, 35 predicted proteins | sample wastewater_treat_8_FD_192418 | JGI IMG/M metagenome (GOLD analysis project Ga0255341, IMG submission 192418) | Wastewater microbial communities from Lulu Island WWTP, Vancouver, Canada - plant12 | ecosystem: Engineered > WWTP > Wastewater > Unclassified | place: Canada: Vancouver, British... | reverse complement strand
TCAGGATTTTGTAACCAACGAAGTACATAGGTTTTCTTCGCCTACCATTGAAATTAAAAACAGTTCACTTGCACCACTTTTAGAAGAATGGCGTCTTCTACCGCACTAATTGTCAGAAGTCAGGAAGTATAGTTTTACCTATATGCGAACAGAAGTCAGCAACTCGTCCCAAAACAGCCTTATAAGCATAACCTTACCAACTTCTATTGAAACCTCATTTGCAGTACACTTATAGCCGGAATTGAAAAAGAGCCGGTAACCTAAACAATGCACAAAGCTTCATTGTAAGCTTTTTTGTAAACACCGCAGCCGGTCAATAAAAGCAGTTTCAATACAAAAAAATTAAAATTCAATAAATAATTTGAAATTAAGCTGGCGCCTGGTAAGATAATTGGGTACGGCATATCTGTTGTTTTCAACATCGGTTATCCAGATATACGATACGGTATTATTAATATTCAGCAAATTAAAAATTTCGAGACTCAGCCATGCATTGCGAATAAATTTCAAATTTCGTGGCTCATGCTTTTGCTTATCCGAGGGTTTAAATCCGGCTATTTGCTTGGAAAACCCAATATCAACACGCCTGTACGGCGGCATTCGGAGTGTTTGTTTATATTTTTCGCTGTTTGGGGGTCCAAATGGCAGACCTGTACCAAAAACTAGGCTTAAATGCATCTTATAACTCGGATTATTGGGCAAATAATCCTGAAAGAAAAGGCTGACATTAACTCGTTGGTCCGTAGGTCTGGGAATATATCCCGGCTCTATTCTAATACTGTCCACCACAATTCTGTTTACAGATGCAGCATTAATGACTTCTCCATCCGAATTAATATAAAGATGATAGTAATCGCCTTCGATATCTTCGCGTGTTTGCATAAAGCTAATGCTTACCCAGGACTCAGCATCCTGCACAAATTGTCCGTTCATTTTTATATCAACTCCTGTGGCGTATCCATGCGATTTATATTCTGGCAAATAGCGGATTCTTACATTATCGACCACATAAGGAATCATGTTGTTCAGGGCCTTGTAATAAACTTCGCCAACAACTCTGAAAGGTCTCTTCCATAATGAATCGGTATGTTCAAATCCCGCAACAAAATGAATTGATTGCTGTGCTTTTAAATTTGTATGTAAATTTCCGCCCATATCACGCAATTCGCGATAGAAAGGAGGTTGCTGATACATTCCCGTGGCAAAACGAAACAAATAATTTCTGTTCCAGTTCGGCTTAATACTAAAAGCTGCGCGAGGGCTTACTATAAGTTGCTTATTCACATCCCAGTAGGAACTGCGGACGCCTGCAATTATGTTATATCTTACACTGTCAATATTCCATTCCCTGCCCGATTGAAAAAAACCTGAATAGCGCATTGAACTTAAATGAAGCTGAGATATAAGCGTGTTTGAAATATCGAGATTTTGGTATGGCTGGGGAGTGATGTATCCAACCGAATCGGTAACATGTGGGAGAGAAAAGCCGGAAGAATCGATGTAGCTCCACTGCCATATTTTATCGAATACTTTTTCGTGCTGCCCTTTCAATCCCCAATGCAGATAATAATTTTCTTTTTCCAATGTTCCCTTATGCTCTGCAGACAAAACATGCACGTCAAGAAAATTACGCGCATGGTCCAAAAAAGTACCAACTCCCATGTTTTTGGCAACATTTCCAAACTGATCGCTGCCCAAATCAGACTCAAGCAATCCAATCCAATACTGCCCCTGAATGTCGTACGTTTCATCTTCGAGAGAAGAATAGCCTGATAAAATATATTTCAATAACAAATTTTTATTCGGATAATGTTGATATCGGGCTCCTCCCAAAAAAGTTGTAAACCGATCCGCTTCCATTCCGTCAAAATAAATTGTAAGCCTGTACGCTTGATTAACTGTGCCATACGAAGTCTGACGTGTTTCAGGGACAAGATTGTATTTATTTGAACTCATATATCCCAATATGCTAAGTTCCGATGTTTCGGACAACTGCCATGTGAAATAATTTTGCCAATCGAGAAACGAGGGTTTATAATTACCTTTTGTTTCCATGGCATTTAAAATATATTGAGTGGTTTTGTACCTAAACCCTGACAAAAATGAAATTAGTCCGTTTTTGTCTTTTCCCTCAACATGAACATTTGTGCCAAGCATACTTACATGCACGTCTCCCCGAAGTGAATCGGGGCGTTTATATTGTACATCAAGTACCGACGACATTTTATCGCCATATTTAGCTTCGAACCCTCCTGATGAAAAAGAAACAGAGTTTACCAAGCTTGAATTCAAAAAGCTAAGGCCTTCCTGCTGACCACTACGAACAAGAAAAGGCCTGTAAATTTCAATGTCATTTGCATATACAATATTCTCATCGAAATTTCCTCCCCTAACCGAATAAGTGGAAGAAAGCTCATTTCCGGAAGACACACCCATTCCAATGAGTTTTACCAAAGTTTCAATTCCACCATAAGTTGGCAACATAGCCGACGTGCGTGGGTCAAGTCTTATAATTCCACCCGCCATATCATAATGACCTGTAACATCAACAGCTTTTAAAACAGTAGCTTTATCAGTTAAAGATACATTAATTTCCAGCCGCTGGTCGGGCTGTAAATTCACAGTGTCATATTTAATCGAATAACTTAATATGGAAAATGCAATAACAATGTCTTTATTTGCCGGAACAATAAGTTCATAATTGCCGCGAACATCCGAAGATGTACCACCCGGCGTACCCATTACCGAAATATTTACAAGTTCAAGAGGGCGACCTTTATCGTCTGTAACTTTTCCAAAGACAATTGCATTTTTTTGAGCATATGCCGAAAAAGAATTTAGTAGGATCAGAATTAATACTACAACAAAACAAAAAAATCTATTATTCAAGCGGATCATTATAATAATATTCTTGATCTTTTAAATCTTTTCTTTTAAAATCACCATTTTTCCATGCTTTAATAAATTGCGACCATGCCAATGGATTTAGCAAATTATTTGGTGGTAATTGTCCGGCATAATATAAACGGCTGGTGGTTAAATCTATTTGATTTCTAAAATTCATGCTGCCGTTTGAGGGCATTTCGGCAGCGCGCTCTTTCATTTCAGCAAGAGATAAGTTTCGCAAGGCTCTATCGTAGTCGTCTTCGGGCGGATGAGTTTGCAAAAAAGCCTGTTTAAACTGGTCGGGCGTAGGCCATGGATAAATTACCGTTTCGGTTAACAAAATCGTATCGGTTTGCATCATTTGAATCAACGAATACCTGTTTCCTGAGAGTGTATCGGGAATTTTATATGACGATTTTTTATATCCAATTGAGCTAAATTCAACAATATCGCCTTTTTCGGCCACAAAAGAAAAAAAGCCAAAAAAATCCGAAATTGTTCCTCTGTGTGTTTTTTTTATTATAATATGAGTAAAAGGCAGGGGTTTTAAACTGTCGGCCGATACAACAACGCCCGAAAACTGGACCAGATTGCCCGAACGCCCTTCTTGTGCCTTAACTATAGCTAAAGATGGAATTAAAAAAACAAGAATAAAAAAACAAAACTTATTCATGCATGCAAATTAACGTATTTCGGCAGCAATTAGTATTACGAAAGTATAAAAATAAAAAAAGCTGCCGAAAGCAGCTTGAAAAATTATAAATAAAAGTCGTTTATTTGATGTAACCGTTTGCAATAAGTTCTTTCATTACGGCAGAAATACCCTTTTTATTTATGGTTCGTAATGCCGAGGTTGACAATTTCAAAGTAATCCACTGATTTTCTTCAGGAAGAAAGAATTTCTTTTCCTGTAAATTTGGATAAAATCTACGCTTAGTCTTAATGTTAGAATGAGATACATGATTTCCTGTCATTCTTTTTTTCCCTGTTAATTGGCATACACGTGACATAATGATACATTTTTGGGACTGCAAAAGTCCGACTTTTTTTTGAATTGACCAAATTTAATTGCAAATTATTTTACCGAGTCCGAAAGTAAAGAATCTTTTTGGTTAGTTCTTTCCATAAATTCCTTAACCATTTCATCGGGAGATTTGCCAATATTCTCAATTATTACAACAACTTGGGCAGCTAATTCATGATTAGGAAATCTTTTTAGAAAATCCTTATAAGTTTTTTCGGCAGCAGCAAAATCTTTTAAATGGTTTTCCTGAATAAATCCTTTAAAAAATATTGCATCTGGCAGATATTTGTAGTCGGGATATCTTTTTATCAATGTATCCAAGGTGGAAATTGCCTCTTTGGACATATCAATAGCTAAAGCAAGTTCAGCGGCTTTATGCAAATACTTTGGAGACAAAGAGTCGTTTGGATATTCATCGGCAAAATTCAAATAATCTTTTCTTAAAGATTCTGCCGTAGATTTATCAAAAATATCTTCGTACGATTTTGTAACAATGGCTTCTTTCTCCTTGATTTCGTCTAATAAGTGCTGCTTGCCACCTGAACAAGAAATCAGCATTGTAATCAAAATTAACAAGATCTTGTTTTTCATTATCGTTTATTGTTTTTGGTTGGAAAAATCATTTTATAATCTACGTTTACCCTGCCTTGAGAAATATCATTAAGCTTACCTTTTAACAATAGTTTTCGCATAGGCGACAGGCGGTCAGTAAACACTTTACCTTCAAGATGGTCATATTCATGCTGAATTACGCGCGCAACAATTCCTGTAAAGGTTTTTGTGTGTTCAACCCAGTTTTCATCGAAATATCTGATTTTAATTGTTTTTTTTCTTAGCACATCTTCGTGTATTCCCGGAACACTAAGACAACCTTCGTTGTAATACCACGGATCTCCGGTTTCTTCTAATATAACGGGATTTATAAAAAGGCCCTTTACTCCTGAAGCTTCGGGATATTTTTCTTTAAAGGGATTACAATCAATTACAAACACCCTGATATTACGATTTACCTGTGGTGCCGCAAGCCCAACTCCATCGGCAACATACATGGTTTCAGTCAAATCTGCAACAAATTTTTCAAAATCAGGATAATCTTTTGTGATTTCTTCAGAACGTTTTCTTAAAGTAGGATGTCCGTATGCAACTATAGGTAACAGCATGATTATTTAATTTTATAAGTCAAATAGTCTTGAAGAATTATTGCGGCACTCACTTTATCAATATTCCCTTTTATTTTTCTGTCCGATTTTTTTGAACCTGCCTCAATCATGGCTTTTGTTGCCATTTTGCTGGTAAATCGTTCATCCCATCTGTCAATCTCAATTTCAGGAATGACTTTTTTTATTTGATTAATAACAGGGATTATCTGCTTTTCGGTTTCCGAAGGTTTTCCGGACATATCTACCGGCTTACCAAAAACAATTACATCAACTTTATTTTGAGAACAGTAGTTTTTCAAAAAATCAATCAAATCTTTTCCATGTACGGTATCAAGGGGCGATGCAATTATTCGAAGTTCATCGGTTACGGCAATTCCGCAACGTTTCGATCCATAATCTATTGCCAATATTCTTCCCATATCTAAATGCAAAGTTACGATTTTATGCTAAAACAATGTGATATTTACATGCGATTTTCAGCGTGCGAAAATTGTATTAATCATTTATTCTAACAAATGTGATTTTTTTAAAAATAAAACCAGCCCTGCATAAGGACTGGTTTAAATATGGCGGAGAGAGAGGGATTCGAACCCTCGGCACCCTTACGAGTGCGTCAGTTTAGCAAACTGGTGGTTTCAGCCACTCACCCATCTCTCCGGGTATTAACTGAAAGGAATGCAAAGGTATAAAAAGTTTTATTAATAAAACCTTATTTTTTATCCAATTGCTCAAAAATTGAGTTACGGCTTTGAAATTCAGGTACTATTGTTTTCATTTTCCCGACGATTTCCAAATCATTATTGCCGTTTAGCAAAGGAATAAATTCTTCTATTTCATTTTCCATTGCTGCAGCATCGCGGTTTTCTACACGGGCAATCATAATTCTGTCGTGATAAGTAGGCAAAGTGTTTTCCTTATCTGCCAAAAGTTCTTCGAATAGTTTTTCACCCGGGCGTAAACCCGTAAATTCGATTTTAATATCTTTTCCAAGAGTTAAGCCGCTAAGCAATACCATTTTTTGGGCAAGGTCAAGAATTTTAACCGACTTGCCCATGTCAAAAATAAAAATTTCACCACCCTGTCCCATTATGCCGGCTTCCAGAACCAAACTTACAGCTTCGGGAATAGTCATGAAATATCGTGTTACCGAAGCATCTGTAACAGTAATCGGGCCCCCGTTTTCGATCTGCTTTCTGAAAAGTGGAATTACCGAGCCATTAGAGCCCAGCACATTGCCGAAACGGGTAGTAATAAAACAAGTATTAGCTTTTTTATCATGAGCCTGAACATACATTTCGGCAATTCTTTTTGAAGCTCCCATAACATTGGTAGGGTTAACAGCCTTATCCGTAGAAATAAAAACAAATTTTTTTGTTCCGAATTCCATTGCAAGATTTGCCAATGTCCGAGTACCAAGCACATTATTTCTTACAGCCTCAGCAGGATTGGCTTCCATTATGGGAACGTGTTTATAAGCAGCTGCATGAAAAACAATATCGGGTTTATGATGTTCAAAAATTAAACGCATCTTTTTCTCGTCGCAAATATCACCAATAATGTTTTTATAATTTTTGACGTATCGCTGATTCAATTCGTTTTGTAAATGAAACATGGGTGTTTCTGCCTGATCGACACACAACAAAGTTTTGGGATGAAACTCGCTGATTTGTCTTACCAATTCACTGCCGATTGAGCCGGCAGCACCAGTAACCAAAACGACTTTTCCGGCTAAGTCCTGACCTATTCGCTCATTTGAAATTTTAATGACATCGCGTTCAAGCAGTTCCTCAATATTAATCTTCTTAATCTGCTTAAAAGAAAGCTCACCGTTAATCCACCTTCTAACAGGCGGAACCACCAGCACTTTTGTTTTATATTTCAAGCAAACATCAGTTATTTCAGCTTTACGAGCCGGAGATAAATTCTGAATAGACAATATTAGATGCGCTATTTGATTCTGACTTAATATTTCTTCCAATTTTTCGGCAGAAAATATTGTAATTCCTTCTATTTTTTTCCCAATTTTACGGATGTCATCATCAAAAAAACCAAAAACTTTATATTTTGAACCCGCATCTCTGTCAATAGCTCTTTTGGTAATAATTCCGCTTTCGCCGGCTCCAAAAATAACAACCCATGTTTTTTCCTTAGTCGGAGTGCGCATTTCGAGAAAAGCAACTTTTAGCAACACTCTGTATCCTAATATAAAGCATGCCGTCATCACAAGCTCTATTATTATTATGGAATAAGGAACAAGATTGGGGTAATTAAAAATATAATATGAGATAAAATTGGCAATAGCAAACAGCACACTACCTAAAATAATTGTCAGAGCAATTTTGAGTGCGTCATTAGTGCTTGTATAACGAATTATATTTTTATAGGTGCCAAAAATAAAAAACAAGAACAATCTTGTTGCAGTAATTATTACAAAGCTCAATTCCATGAACCGAATTTCAGTAGGGGCAATTTTAAAGTTAAAACGAACCTGAAAGCTCATGAATATAGAGAAAAGGACAATGCATAAATCAAAGAAAAGTATTGTCCATCTGGGAATAAATCTATCGGCAAAAACGTTTTTCAAAGCAAATGATATTTTGACAAAAATACAAACAATTTAAAGAGTTAAAATAAGAAATTGAAAATGTAATATTATGCAAAAAGGGCTTTCTGATTTTCAAAAAGCCCTTTTTATTAAAATTTAAAAGAATTTATCCTTTATAGAAAGGTGTTTTCACAATTACTGCTTTAAGAAGTTTTTCACGTACTTTTATAAATATTTCGGTTCCAACTTTTGACATTTCCGTAGCAACATAGCCCAGGCCTACACCAATTTTAATGCTTGGCCCCATAGTACCAGATGTAACACGTCCAATCGTTAAACCTTCGGCATTGCAAATTTCATAATCATGACGGGGAATCCCCTTGTCTATCATTTCAAATCCAATGAGTTTACGTTTTACTCCGTTAGTTTTTAAATTAAAATTGTATTCTTTATCAATGAAATCTTTGGAATCGTTGAATTTTGTAATCCATCCCAAACCTGCTTCAATCGGCGAAGTGGTATCGTCAATGTCGTTTCCGTAAAGGCAAAATCCCATTTCAAGTCGCAATGTGTCGCGTGCGCCAAGTCCGATAGGTTTAACTCCAAATTCGGCACCTGCTTCAAATACTGCTTTAAAAATTTTCAAGGCATCTGCATTTTTCATATAAATCTCGCAACCTCCGCTGCCGGTATAACCTGTTGTGGAAAATATTACGTCTTTGACTCCGGCAAAATCAATTACTTTAACAGAATAATATTCCATGTCCATGATTGATGTTTGCGTAAGTTTCTGCATTGCTTTCATGGCCAGTGGTCCTTGCACTGCCAGCTGAGAGTAATCATCAGACTCATTGGTGAAATCAACCCCAACTTTAAGTCCGAATTTTTCAGCATGCGGTACCAGCCAGTTCCAGTCCTTATCAATATTAGCTGCATTAACAACCAGCAAATAATTATCAGCAGCCATATGATAAATTAACAAATCGTCAACTATGCCGCCTTTGCCATTTGGCAAACAAGAATATTGTGCCTTGCCAACCGATAATAATGCTAAATCGTTACTTGTAACATATTGTAAAAAATCAAATGCTTTCGGGCCTCTTACCCAGAACTCACCCATGTGCGAAACATCAAAAACGCCAATGCCCTTACGCACAGTTTCATGTTCAATATTAACGCCTTCGAATTGAATCGGCATGTAAAACCCTGCAAATTCAACCATTTTTGCACCCATCTCTTCATGCAATTTCGAAAATACTGTAGTTTTCATTTTTATAATATTTTTCTGAATTGATACAAAGTTAAATTAAATATTCACTAAAATAAAAAATAAGGAATAAATTATTTTGTTGAAATTTTAATCTTATTTAATACAAAAAAATAAAAGTGTCTGTTCAGACACTTCTATTTTAACCTTATAACACAAACCCAAAAACAAAAAGTATATTAAAAAACAGCCCTACTTTTTCAATCCACGATTGCGCAACAATGCATCAACCATAGGCTCGCGTCCACGAAATGCCACATACATCTCCATTGGGTCATATTTTCCACCCGGGGCCAATACTTTGTGGCGAAACTTAGATGCTAATTCTTTATTAAAAATATCGCCCGATTCCTCAAAAGCTTCGAAAGCATCGCTATCCAAAACCTCACTCCAGACGTAGCTGTAATAACCGGCGGAGTAACCACCACTAAAGACATGATTAAAATAAGTTGAACGATATCGGGGCAAAATTTCTTTAATCAGCCCCATGCGTTCCATCGAGGCTTTTTCAAAAGCAAGCACGTCAAAATTTTTAGTGTTTTCCAAAGTGTGATAATCCATGTCCAGCATGGCGGCAGCAACAAATTCCACAGTAGCAAAGCCCTGATTGAAGTTTCCGCTATTCTTTATTTTATTTATTAATTCATCGGGAATTACTTCTCCTGTTTTATAGTGTTTTGCATATAATTTAAGCATCTCGGGATGTAATGCCCAATGTTCCATTACTTGCGAAGGGAGTTCAACAAAATCACGCGGCACAAATCCCGAAAGGCGTTTATATGTAACATTGCTAAAGAATCCATGAATGGCATGTCCAAACTCATGGAAAAAAGTTAATGTTTCATCAAGGTTAAGCAATGCCGGAGTGTTTGATGTTGGGGGAGTAAAATTCATTACTATACTTACAACGGGAGTTATATTTTTACCATTTAAAATATACTGATCCCTGTACGAAGTACACCATGCACCGCCACGCTTGGATGCACGAGGATGGAAATCCATATATAATACGGCAAGATGTTGATTATTTGTGTCTAATACCTCATACACTGTAACATCTTTGTGATAAACGGGAATGTTTTCAAGCTTTTTAAAGGAAATACCGTATAGTTTATTGCTGAGCAGAAATATTCCTTCGCGAACGTTATCCAAACTAAAATAAGGTCTAAGCATTTCTTCATCGAGATCATATTTTTCTTTGCGGATCTTTTCGGAATAATACCACCAATCCCAAGGTTCCAACTTAAAATTACCTCCTTCTTTGTCTATCATTTTCTGAATCTCTGCTGCCTCGGCTTTAGCTACCGGCAAAGCAGCATCCCAAATAGTTTGAAGAAGCTCATACACTTTCTCGGGTGTTTTAGCCATATTTCTGTCCAAAATAAAAGCAGCATGATTTAAATATCCCAATAATCTTGCCCGCTCTAAACGTAATGAAACCAATTCTGTAATTATCTTTTTATTATCATTCTTATTGTTATTATCGCCGCGCATAAAATAGCCACGATAAATTTTCTCTCTCAGTTCTCTCTTTTCAGAATACTGCAAAAAAGGAATCATACTGGGCTTATCAGTAGTAAACAGCCACTTGCCATCCATTTTATTTTCCTTTGTAGCTTCCGATGCAGCATCTATAACGCTTTGCGGCAATCCGGCCAAATCCTCTTTTTTACCAATTACCATTTTAAAGGCATTATTATCGGCCATAACATTATCGCCAAACTGCAATTCTAAAACTGAAAGCTTTTCGTTAATTTCTCTTAAACGCTCTTTGCCCTTGGCATCCAGATTTGCTCCGCTGCGAACAAAATCAGTATAAATAACTTCGGTAAGCCTTTTTTGCTCAGGGAGTAATTTTTCTCTATTGTTGTAAACAGTTTTAATACGGTCAAAAAGCTTTTCATTCAGCATAATATCGTCATTATGCTTTGACATTTTCGGAGCCATTTCCTGCGCAAGATTTTGCATCGAGTCATTTGTATTAGCTTCAAGCTCATTATAAAATACAGCACTCACTCTTGACAGCATCTGACCGCTAGCATCAAATTTTGCAATTGTATTGTCGAATGTGGCAGCATCCTTATTATTGGCTATAGAATCTATCTCAAGCATCTGTAACCGCATGCCCTCTTCAAGAGCAGGCTGATAATGTTCAAATTTTATCTTATCGAATGGTGGTACCCCAAATTGAGTATTAAATTCAGAGAAAAAAGGATTGTCGGTGTTTTTTTTATTTGCACCACCACAACCAGCTATAATAATCATAACAAAATACGACATTGTTTTTATCGAAAAAATATTTTTCATAGTTTGGTTTTTTGCAAAATTACTAACTATAGTAATATTAAAACTATTGATAATTAATAAATTATATTTATTGTCAATTTTTGCAAACCTATGTAGAATAAAAGTATATATGTATCAAAAATTAGTAGCTAAAAGTTGATAATGTCAGGATTAGTTTTTCAAAATATATTAAGTCAAGGCTTTGATGCGGTAAATCAGACTTATGAAATTCAATACAAGCTATTATATTTAGTTCGGGAATTTTTACATGAATTAGTATTAGCATCTAAGACCCAACCAAAAATATGCAATAAAAAGTAAAACTCTTTTGCTGATTTTTCATATTTATTTTACTTTTGCAAAAAACATTACAGGGATGTAGCATTCCATAAACTTAAATAAAGGAAAGGAGGGCAGCCTATGATTGAACAAATCAGGCTTGGCAAAGTAAAATGGTTACATATTTTTTATCCGTCGGATGAAGATTATAATCTCCTGCTAAATGAATATCGGTTCCACCCTCTAGATATCGACGATTGTAAAGCACGGTCCCAACGATCAAAAATAGACACCTATGATGATTACTATTTTTTGATTTTGCATTTTCCGTATTTTGATAAAATTAACCGGTTTATCAAAGTAAAAGAAATAAAAATTTTCTGGGGTCAAGACTTTATCATAACAATTGGCAGTGCTCACTGGGTTATAAGGGAATTATTTCAGGAATTTCGGCAACTGGTTGAAGATAATGAAAATAGTTGTCTCTTATTATCTTCGGACGAGTTGCTTTATCGCGTTCTTGAATCATTGATGAAAGAAACACAAATTATTTTACAGCGTATTGATTCAGAAATAGATTTAATAAATAAAGAAATGTTTAGCCGGAAGGCTGAAAAAATCATCGAAAAAATTTCAATCACCCGCAAAAATGTTATTTTATTGAATACTACATTTAAGCCTCAGCTACGTTTATTTCACAAATTTGAAGGCGGCGAAATTAAGGGTTTCGTAAATAACATGGAAGATTACTGGGGAAATATATTGGACTATTATCAAAAGAATTGGGATATGATTGAAGATTATGGCGAATTATTGGAGGGCTTATCCAAAACATTCGATTCCATGCAGGCTAATCGTACGAATGAGATTATGAAAATCCTTACTTTTATTAGTACCGTACTTCTGCCATTAACGTTTTTAACCGGTTTATACGGGATGAACGTTGAGTTGCCTTTTGCCGAAAATCCCCTTGCATTTTTGATGATTATCGGGATTATGCTTATGATCGCGATATTCTTAATCCTTTATTTTAAACGTAAGCGCTGGATGTAGGTAAGGAGAATATGTTTAGCAAAAGAAGTGTTTCATTACTTTTTATGTTGGTGCTGATTTTCACATGGGGATCTTCTTTTATTCTCATGAAAAAATCTTTGATGTTTTTCCCAAGCAATATTGTAGCTGCATATCGTATGACAGCAGCATTTGTAATAATGCTTATACCGGCTTTGATATATGTTGTGAAAATTCCGAGAAAAACTTTTTTGCTGTTAACATTGTCGGGCGTTTTAGCCAATGGAATTCCTTCATTTTTATTTGCATACGCCCAAACCGGAATCGAAAGCTATGTATCTGGCATTTTAAACAGCACTACAACATTATTTACTTTAATTATTGGCGTAATATTTTTTGGTTATAAGGCAAAATTGTTAAGCATTTCAGGAGTAATTGTAGGCTTTACGGGCATTATAGGTCTTTTGGCTTTTGCAGGCGGAAAAAGTCTTTCATTTAATTTTGGATATGGTGGATATATTCTGGTGGCAACATTTACTTATGCCATAAATATAAATTTTATTAAACGCTGGTTAAGCGATGTGCCGACTTTGCAAATGGTTTCTATGGTGTTTTTTGTTATCGGAATATTTTCTTCTATATATTTATTTGGGTTTTCCGATTTCATTTCTATTGCTAAAAACACAACCGGAAGCGGATATGGAATTTTATATATGAGTATTTTAGGCATTGTTGGTTCAGCCATAGCTTTATTAATGTACTATCATCTGATAAAAATAGCCGATATTCTCTTTGTTGCATCGATAACATATATGATGCCCGTAATTTCAACTCTTTGGGGAATTAGTGATGGTGAGGTAATAGGCCTAGTTCACGTAGCTTATATTATTCTTATTTTGCTGGGCGTTTTTATGGTAAACTACCATGAAATAAGCAATAAAATAAAAAACAACGTCAATAAAAACATTGATTAGGCTATACTTTTCAATTTATAAGAACTTATTACCTATTGCAATAAAATCTACTAAACATCAGCCTGTTTCAAAATATTAGTAGAAATTTTTTGCTTATTCTTTTAAATTCGGAGCCTCAAGCCTAACAAACACAACAAAATCAAAATACACATCTGCGCCATCATCAGCTTTTATTACAAAACCATCTTCATTTTTTGATGTTACGTACAAATTAGAATATTGCTTGGACGGTGTAATCACAACATTATATTCTGTTTTAGGTTTTGAGGAGAAGCTGTAAACAAATTCACCATTTGTAGTTTTACCTGAGCCCATTGTAAAGGCTTTTATTTTTTCACCTGGAGCTTTGTAGCTTCTAACGTTATTTTCCTGTGAAAATACAAGTGCAGGCAAAAGAGCTATGAGGATAATGGTTAATATATTTTTCATAATGATTTGTTTTATTCATAAATAAATAGAGTTCTGTGGCAAGTTTTGTCAGGGTCAGAAACAACGTTGTTATATAATGTAGCAGTAGCTTGATATGTTCTCCATTGAATTTTTATTGTTGTTGAAACCCCCGGAGTAACATTAATAGGATAATTAACGGCCAAATTCCAGCTTGTAATAATATCTCCCCATTCATCTGTTTCAGAAATAATAGTATTAGTACCTATAATAGGTGTACCATCTTTAACTATTCTGGCATAAGCAATTTCCTGACCTGCCATATTACCATATCCCGAACAAGTAAAGCTTACATAAATTTTAGATTTTACAGGAGTAAATGTAAGAGTCATTTGAGGCATATCTGTCCATGTAGTAGTCAAAATTGAAGCATCAGTTGTACCTGTAACAGAGCGAATAATAGTTTCGGAATAACTCCAAACAGGTGCAATGCCAGCACCTTGCGATTTTAACAACTGTCCGTTTAATCCGGCATTATTATTAGGCATTAGGGCGCTAGAAAACTTAACTGCTCCAACTATATCAATTTTTTGTGTCGGGGCGGTTGTTCCTATTCCAACATTGGTTCCATTATCATATATCTGACTACACACAGCTGAGACACCATCAGATTTAATTACAAAATTTGCGGTAGTACAACCAAGTGCACCAGCTGGACCGGCAGGACCTTGCGGACCTTGTGGACCTTGCGGACCTTGTGGGCCTTGCGGACCCTGTGGACCTTGTGGACCATCAGGACCCTGGGGGCCGGCTGGACCTTGCGGGCCAGCTGCGCCGGTAGCACCGGTTGCACCGGCAGGACCTTGCGGACCCTGGGGGCCGGCTGGACCCTGCGGGCCAGCTGCGCCGGTAGCACCGGTTGCACCGGCAGGACCTTGTGGACCTTGGGGACCGGCTGGACCTTGCGGGCCGGCTGCACCGGCAGCACCAGGTGCACCATTACAAACATAGCGTGTCAAAGCTGTAATTATTTCAGATGGTTCAAGAACTCCATTATCATTCAAGTCAATTCCAAATTCTATTTTAATTCCACCATAAGTACAATTTGCTCCTGGTGGCTCAATTGAAGTTGATGCAAGAGAATTATGACCACTTGTTGTTGCTGCTGCATTGCAAAGAGAAAACCATTTATTCATTGCAGCTTGATAAACCAGCACACACATACTATCAGTATCATAAACCAAAAGTCCATCTGCTGGTGAAGCAATTGCCATTCTCTGAATAGCTGTCATGCGGGGAATTAAGACCCCTTTATCACTCGCAACGACGTCTAATGCGGCAGATGCATCAGGTAATGCTCCTGTAGGATTAATTCCAACATTGTTCTGAGCACCAGATTCCAACGATGAAAACATTGTAAATGTTGCCACCAGGAAAATATACAATACAAATGAAAGCTTGTACATATAATTTTTATTTTAATTATCTGATTAATGTTACTTTTCCCATTTTAACTACATTTGAGCCTCTTATGTCGCGATAACCAAAAACCCAAACATAAACATCTTGCTGACATTCAATACCTTCTCGCATTCCATCCCAGCCTTTATCTTGAGTAGTTGAAGAAAATACCATAGAACCCCATCTGTCAAAAATCATAAATGAATAATCACTAAGTAATTCATCGTTTCCAATAATGGGAGCAAACCATTCGTTATTTCCGTCGCCATTTGGAGTAAAAGAGTTTGGAATATAAATATAGTCATCGGGAGATGAGCCTGTAAGTGTCCAGTTTTTAAAGAAATCATTAGGCGCCACGGTATTGGTCGTAACAGTATTTTCTATCACATCAGCTACGCCATTTGGCAAAAAATCATCCCAAGCCATTGCATTACAATTATATCTTATTGCACCCAGTGTATTCTCTAAAATAGAATTAGCATCAATGTCGGTATATTTAAAAGTTATTTCTACTGAAGGCTTTGTGCTATGCTCAGCATCTATAAGCCAAAATCGATTAACGGTAACCTCAGGATCATAGGGCTCAAGTGAAGAAACAAAATCCGGCAATGGAACATTTGAAGAATTGGTAGGATAAGTTGAGAAATTTATTGCACCATTACCCAATGCACATTGAACAACTTTTATTGTAAGATTAATATCATTATTGGAAGCCATGCCGCTGCCGAAAGGAATATTATATGTTCCGCCTTGATCATTTAAGTTCCATCTCAGTATTCCCAAACCATAAGATGGCTCTGTCTCAGCCATTAAATAACCGCTCTGATAATCCAAAACCACAGGTGATGATTTCTCAAGTTCTAGTGTATGGGAATTAAGCTTAAAAACAGATGCTAAAATAAAATTGCCGGCAACTAGGGCGTGATGTGCATCCAGATTTTTAATTCCTCCTGAAACTTTCAAGTTTTCAAATCTTGTGGTATTAGTACCGGAGATACTTTGTTGTGATAATGCGGGCATTATTGTTTTGCCATCAGGGTTACTTTCGATGTTGACAAAAACATTATTGGTGGCATTATTAATAAAATCGCCATATACTATCATATTGCCGTCATTATCTACAAAACCATCCTGTGTTGCATTACGATTGATGTATTTACCACCAATAACTAAGTAGGCTCCGTTATTTATTACAATTCCATTGCCATTATTTACTAAGTTTTGAGAAAATGCAGCCGTATAAAATACTACATTGGCATAAATTAAAGCAATAAGAAATTTTAAAAATTTCATAAAAATCCCCCCAAAGTTTACAATTTGTTTATTTAACCTCCCCTTCCAACATTAATATTGATGTAATTTGATTTATTAAATATAAAAAAGTTTAATTTGTCTAAATAAATTTTTTAGTTATTAAAAAAATAGATGCAAATAGCTAAATTTTAACAAAAATATATGTTTAATATTGTAATGCCATTGAATAAATAAATTTAGGTATTAAATATTTTAATCATTTAATAAAAATTTTGAAATGTAATCTGCCATATTTTTTAATGCCAACCCTCTGTGACTTATTCTGTTTTTTTCTTCTGCATCAAGTTCTGCAAAACTTTTGCAAAATCCATCGGGTCGAAATATTGAATCATATCCAAATCCTCCCGAGCCAACACGTTTATGCAATATTTCTCCTTTAACAATCCCTTCGAACAAATACTCTTTTTTATTATAAATCAAACAAATAGATGTTCTGAACCTGGCACGGCGATTAGTTGCATCAGCAAGTTCACCTAAGACTTTGTCGATATTGGCTTCAAAATCATGATTAATTCCCGCGTACCTGGCCGAAAAAACGCCGGGACGATTATTTAAAACTTCTATTTCCAAGCCGGTATCATCAGCAAAACAATTAAAATTTGTCGCTGCATAAATGGTTTCGGCTTTTATTTTTGCATTTTCCTCAAGTGTATTTCCTGTTTCCTCAATATCCGAGTTAAATCCAACTTCGTCAAGGCTTACAATCTGGGAAAATTGTCCTAAAATTTGCCTTGCTTCAAGCAATTTATGCATGTTGTTAGTTGCAAATACAAGTTTCATAATTAAAAAATAAGCACAAAAATAATGTATATTCCATCGTCAAATTATCTTATATTTGCATTTCATTCAAAAATATGCTTGCCAAACGTTGGATATTAAAGGAACAAGGAAACGAGGAACTCATACGTTTATTGATGGAACAAGTAAACGTAAACAGAACCCTTGCAAATTTATTAATACAACGAGGTGTTGATTCATTTGAAGCAGCTAAGGCATTTTTCAGGCCCAGTCTGGAAAACCTTCACGATCCGTTTGAGATGAAAGATATGGATAAGGCTGTTGACAGATTGCTGATTGCCATTGAAAACAAAGAAAACATTCTTCTTTACGGAGATTATGATGTTGACGGCACTACAGCCGTGGCCATTATTTATAAATTTTTAAAACGTTTCGATTTATCTCTGGATTATTATATTCCGGACAGATATACCGAGGGATATGGCATATCCATAAAGGGGATAGATTATGCAGCTGATTCAAACTGCAAGTTAATTATTGCCGTTGACTGCGGAATAAAAGACGCCGACAAAATTAATTATGCGCGTGAAAAAGGAATAGATTTTATTATTTGCGACCACCATAGACCGGGAAACGACATTCCGTATGCTATTGCAGTTTTAGATCCGAAACAAAAAGACTGCAACTATCCCTTCAAAGAATTATCAGGAGCCGGAGTTGGGTTCAAGTTGATGCAAGGACTTGCACAAAAACTCAATATCCCTTTTGATGAATTAAAAAACCTTCTGGATTTAGTAACTCTTAGTATTGCTGCCGACATTGTACCAGTTACAGGAGAAAACAGATTATTGTCTTTTTACGGTTTAAAGATGATAAATTCCAATCCCAGTGCCGGTATCGAAGCGATACTCAAGACTGCCGGTATAAAACGCAGGCCCGACAGCTATTACAAAACAGATTACTCTTTCACTAAAAAAATTACCATCTCCGATTTGGTTTTTATTGTCGGTCCGCGGGTGAATGCTGCAGGGCGTATTCAAAGCGGAAAAAATTCCGTCGATTTGCTGATAAGCGAAAATGCCAAACAAGCTGACGTAATAGCCGAGCAAATAGATAATCTTAATGTTGAAAGAAAAAGCCTGGATGTTAATGCAACTACCGAAGCTTTATCAGCCATAGCCGAGTCAATTGATGATAAAGAACGACGCTCTACAGTTTTATATAATCCGGCATGGCAAAAAGGTATTCTTGGAATTGTTGCCTCAAGATTAACCGAACATTATTATAAGCCAACCATAGTTTTTACAAAAGCAAACGAAGAAGGAGTAATTACGGGAAGTGCTCGTTCAATCAAGGATTTTGACATTTACGAAGCTATTGAAGCATGCAGTGATTTACTAATTCATTGGGGTGGTCATACCTATGCTGCGGGACTTTCTTTAAAAGAAAAAGATTTTGAATCTTTCAGAAATCGTTTTGAGGAGTTTGCTCATTCAAAAATAACCGAAGACATGATGGTACCGGTTATTGAAGTTGATTCATATTTGGATTTTAACGAAATCACCAAAAAGTTTTATCAGGTCCTGAAACAATTTGCTCCTTTTGGGCCCGGAAATATGAATCCGATTTTTCAGACCAATCGTGTTTTCGACAATGGTTTTTCCAAAATCGTAGGCAACAATCATATAAAACTGATGGTTACCCAAAGCCATTACAAAGGTGTTGGATTACCCGGCATAGCCTTTCAATTGGGAGAATATTTCAATGAAATTGAATCTCAAAAACCATTCGACATTGTTTATGCGCTTGAAGAAAATGAGTGGAATGGTAATACCACGCTTCAATTAAATATTAAAGACATCAGAATAGAAAAAGAATAAGAGAAACAACTGAAAAATGAGAATATTAAGCGGAATTAGGCCTACGGGCAATTTGCATTTGGGAAATTATTTTGGGGCAGTAAAAAATTTTGTTCGCTTACAGGAAGAAAACGAATGCTTTTTTTTCATAGCTGATTATCATAGCTTAACTACTCATCCAACGCCTGAAAATCTGAATAAAAATGTAAGACAGGTCCTGGCCGAATTTATCGCATGCGGACTTGACCCTGAAAAGGCAACTTTATATATTCAAAGCGATGTGCCCGAAACAATAGAGTTGTATCTGTTTCTTAACATGAATGCATATCTGGGAGAGCTAACCCGTTGTACTTCGTATAAAGACAAAGCCAGAAAACAACCGGACAATGTAAACGCAGGCTTGGTTACATATCCTTCTTTAATGGCTGCCGACATTTTAATTCATCATGCCGATAAGGTTCCGGTAGGCAAAGACCAGGAACAACATTTGGAAATGACAAGGACTTTTGCCAATCGTTTCAACAGAATGTACAAAACAGAGTATTTCAAGGAACCTGAAGCTTTTAATTTTGGCTCCGAGCTCATAAAAGTTCCGGGTCTCGACGGAAGTGGAAAAATGGGCAAGTCCGAAGGAGACGGCAATGCGATTTTTTTAATTGATGATGAAAAAACCATATCAAAAAAAATAATGCGGGCGGTAACCGACAGTGGTCCGACCGAACCCAATCAAATACCTCCGCAGCCAATTCAAAACCTTTTTTCTTTGATGGAAATTGTGTCAAGCAGCGAAACATTAAAGTTTTTTAAAGAGTCTTATGCAAACTGTTCAATTAGATATGGTGATTTAAAAAAACAGTTGGCTTCCGACATGAATGTGTTTATAGCACCCATACGCGAAAGAATTGCCCAAGTTGTTGCCGACGAAGCTTTTCTGTCCAAAGTTGCCGCTACGGGTCGCGAAAAAGCCAGGACAAGCGCAGCAAAAACAATAAAGGAAGTACGTGAAATTATTGGCTTCAAATCAATTTAAATATGAAACCCGCCAAAGCTTTTTATCCGTTTGCAGCATGGTTAATTCGCATTACCATGTTACTTTTTACCTATGTATTCTTTTTTGAAACAATCAAGGCTCTTGATTTCAGAACTGCAGAATTTTATATTGCTTCGGCTTTTGCTCTGTTTTCGGTTCTTGTATTTGTTGGAGGATTCCTTACCAAACCTGCAATGACAGTGGTTAGTTCATTTTTCCTTTGCGGTATTTGTATTTATGAGTTAATTATAAATTTCAGCAAAAAACCTGATATAATAACTCTGGTTTATTTACTTGGAATATCGGTTATGCTCGTGCTTTTTTCGGTGGGCAACAAAAGGTAAGTTAAGCCCCGTTCAGTAAATAGTATGTAAATGTTTTATCTTGAAACCACAGGGTAACATAACAGCCAAACCACAGGAAAGAGCCGTTTTGGTGGGACTGATAACCCCCGAACAGCCCGAATCTAAAGCCTTGGAATATCTGGCTGAATTAGACTTCCTGGCCCGCACGTCGGACGCCGTAGTGGTAAGGCAATTTACTCAAAGACTGGAAAAGCCTGACGGACGCACATTTGTTGGCAAAGGCAAACTGGAAGAAATTGCAAATTATATTCATGAAAACTCCATTGATATAGTAATCTTTGATGACGAGCTTACTCCTACCCAGCTGAGAAATATCGAAGAAGTCGTTCAATGTAAAATACTTGACCGGACAAACTTAATTCTCGATATTTTTGCATATCGTGCAAGAACTGCCTATGCACGAACCCAAGTAGAACTGGCACAATACGAATATCTTCTGCCCCGCCTTACCCGAATGTGGACACACCTTTCGAAGCAGCGGGGAGGAATAGGCATGAAAGGTCCGGGTGAAAAAGAAATTGAAACCGACAGGCGAATTATCCGCAAACGCATTTCATTACTAAAAGAAGATTTAAAAGCTATAGACAAACAAAAACAAACCCAGCGAAAGCAGCGCGAAAAGATGATTCGTGTTTCACTTGTAGGATATACCAACGTTGGTAAAAGTACGCTGATGAATGTTTTGTCGAAATCTGATGTTTTTGCCGAAAACAAACTTTTTGCAACTCTTGACACTACCGTAAGAAAAGCAACCTATAATTACCTGGCATTTTTGTTAAGCGACACTGTAGGCTTTATTCGTAAACTGCCGCATCATTTGGTAGAGTCTTTTAAATCAACACTTGATGAAATACGCGAAAGCGATTTATTACTTCATATAATAGATGTTTCGCACCCAAATTATATCGAGCAAATGGAAACCGTAAATAAAACGTTGTTCGAAATAGGTGCGGGTGACAAACCGGTTTTGTTTGTTTTTAATAAAATCGACTTGTACAAACATGAAGAAACTTTTATGGAAGACGAAACCGATAAAACATCCCAGCAATTACTGGAAGAAAGCATAGTTGGCAAAATACAACCGCCTTCGGTTTTTATTTCTGCAAAAAAGAATATTAATATAGAGAAATTAAAAGATAACTTATTTGAGCAAGTTAAAAAACTTCATACGGGAAAATATCCCGGTACGGTACCGTTTTATTAATGGTTAGAACAAATAATCCGTAGAGAGGAATTTTGAGTTTCTTGAATGCAGTATTTTACGAAGTATTTCCTTGTTTAATTCATTATCTCTTGCCGCAACAAGAGTTCTGATTGAAAAAACACGCAGTGCATCGCTTACCGAAAGTGTTCCTTCAGCCGAATCTTTTCTGCCCGTAAACGGAAAAGTGTCAGGTCCGCGCTGGCATTGACTATTTATATTTACGCGGCATAACTGATTAACCATAGGATCAATAAGTCGGGCTATTAACTCATAATCATTTCCAAAAATACTTGCCTGTTGTCCCACATCAGAATCCTCGATATAAGAAATAGGAACGGCAATATCATCAAATGGGACAATAGGAATTACTGGTCCAAATTGCTCCTGATGATAAATTTGCATTTTGTCGTTGACGGGATAAAGTATTGCTGGATGAAAGAATGTACCGTCATTTGGTTTTCTATCTGCATTTATAAGTTTTGCGCCATGTTTAACGGCATCATTAACATAAGCCTGCATCATTTCAACCTTACCTGTTTCGGGCAGTGGTGTAAGAAAAACATCAGGCTCCCATGGCAATCCGTATTTAAGTTCACTTACGGCTTTGCTGAATTTATCAAGAAAAATATCAGCTATTTTTTTATGTATAAACAGAATTTTCAATGCAGTACAACGCTGTCCGTTGAATGACAATGCGCCTAATACACATTCTTTAACTGCCAAATCAATATCGGCATCTTCCAGCACAATTGCAGGGTTTTTAGCACCCAGCCCGTAAACCGATCTAAGACGGTTTGGTTTAGGATGATTTGAAGCAATTAAATTTGCAACCGAAGCAGAACCAATAAAAGCAAATACATCTATTTTGCCTGACTTCATTAACGGAGTGATTATGGTTTTGCCATCTCCGTAAATAATATTAACAACGCCAGGAGGAAAAGAAGTTTTAAATGCTTCAAGTAAAGGCCGCAGCAATAGAATTCCATATTTAGCAGGTTTCAATATCGCAGTATTTCCCATTATCAAGGCAGGAATCAATGTAGTGAAAGTTTCATTGAGCGGATAATTATATGGACCCATGCATAATACCACTCCAAGCGGTGCCCTTCGTATTTGTGCAAAAATACCCTGTTCAAACACAAAACGGGAACTTATTCTGTCAAGTTCTTTTAAAGAATTAATTGTTGCTTCAATATATTCTATTGTTCTGTCAAATTCCTTTTGCGAGTCACTTAAGTTTTTGCCGATTTCCCACATTAATAAATTAACTATCTCCGAACGCCTGGCACTCATCTTTGCGATGAAATTATTCATGCAGGCTATTCTTTCGGCAACCGACATTGTAGGCCATAAGCTCTTGCCTTTATCGTAGGCTTTTACAGCACTGTTAAGAGCCAAAACTGCTTCCGATTCGGTGAGCATCGGATAGCTGCCTATGTTTATTCGCGTCAACTTGTTTTTTTCAATCTGGCAAACAGGAGACAACACATCCTCTACATCACCATCCCAAATACAAATTTCTCCATTAATCAAATATTCTTTTTGCTCTATTCTGTTAACAAAAAATTCTTTGGGAATTTTGTTTGTTTTAGAAAAAATTGAAGCCATAAATTTTAAATTAAAAATTTAATATTAAAATAATTTTAAATAAACACTCTTTGAGCCTTATTGAGCCATCCTGTCAATTGGGCCATTTTTACGAATGACTGATTTTATTTCGGAATAAGGTATGGTAACATCGAAACTTCCAGCTGCATAACATGCAATTTCATATACATTATAATGAAATGTAATACCCGACTCAGACAATATGAAATTTGGTGTTATTTCAATATATTCAGCAAAAAAGCCATTGTCTTCTAATAATTCATTTGATTTTAGTCCAATATCAATACGCAGTTGTCTGTTTATAGCTTTTTCAAGCTCTATTTTATAATTATTTGTAAAAACATCGTCGAGTGTCAGAAACTTTTGACTTTCGAAATCATAAACATAATTAGAAGAGCCATAATATCCATGTGCTCCGCCCAAATAAGAATATTCAGAAGACACAATACCCATGAGTCCGTTTTTTTGAAATACTATATGAATATCATCAAACACTTCCCAATTGGATGTATATGAATCCGCTTCAACTTCACCGCTTTCATAAACTGAGGTGTATTCCTGAATATAAGCTATATCAATGTTTTTAATTATGTCGTCAGGATATTTAACATCAATAGTTAAAACTTCATTCATGGAACAAATGGCATTAACAAACCTGAGCGAGTCTTCCTTATTAGTATTTGCAGCAGGAACCGGATATACATGTTCTACAACCAGAGAAGATGAGTCGCGGCCATCCTCTCCGTCATAATATATATATCTTTCAGCCTTAAAATAAAGATAATCAAAAGGGACGGCTTTGTCTGAAGAGGTTAAGGGCATTATGAATTCGACCGGTTCCGAATTACTTTTTTCTTTTATCTGCAATTTTAATATATTGTTTTTTGACAAGTCTATTACAGCCTCATAAAACAAGTCTGACGTTCCTTTATAAACAGGCTTTTCATTAGGATTTATACTAACATTGACATCGATATTTACTTTTCGGATTAAATCATAAAAATGTAACTCTCCACTTGTGTCATTATGCATATACCAAGTAGCCTCAGCCACATTCGGCAAAGAAAAACATCTCACTTTGCCATAAGGAATATGTGACGAATAAATTGTTTGGGCATTGCCATAAAAAGCAATAACCATTAATGAAATTATAAATATTTTTTTCATGTTTGATTTGTTATTTTCTTTCCCCAAAAATATCCGAGCCTACACGTATTAACGTGCTACCCTCTTCAATGGCAATTTCATAATCGTTGCTCATCCCCATACTTATTTCTTTAAACGAATTACACTCGCAAAATATGCTGTCTTTTAATCTGTCATAAACCGACTTTAACAAACAATACTCCTTGCGCGTCAAAGTTGCATCATCACTAAAACTACCCATGCCCATAACGCCGCAAAAATTTATGTTTTTAAACATTTTATATTTACCATCCTTCAAAAAATCAAACGGCTCATCCGGTTCAAAGCCGAATTTTGAACCGTCTAAAGCAATGGATATTTCAAGTAATATATCTATTGTGCGATTATTTTTACCGGCATGCTTATCTATTTCAACAATAAGCTTTTCGCTATCAACGCTTTGAATACAGGCTATGAATGGCGCAATATATTTTATTTTGTTTGTTTGCAAATGCCCAATCAGATGCCATTTAATATCATTGGGTAATAGGGTTTGCTTTGAGCAAAGTTCCTGAACATAATTTTCACCAAATATCCGCTGCCCTACATTATATGCCTCAAGCAAAGCTTCAGTTGGTTTTGTTTTGCTAACGGCTACCAAATGTACATGCTTTGGTAAAACCGAAACAATTTTTTTTATATTTTCGGCAATTCCCATAATAATGCAAATATAACCAAGAAACAAATCAATTAATCAGTTTAATAAAAAGAATTTATAAAATATACAACCATAAATACTCATATTTCATTAAATGATTTTATAAGAATTTCAGCGTTCAATTAAAAATATTATCTTTGAGATTCAATAAAAACAATTAAAACAAAAAATACAATGAATCACGACATTCAAAATCTAGAACCAAAAGAAGTATGGAAATACTTTCATGAATTAACACAAATTCCACGTCCTTCAAAACACGAAGAAAAAGTTCGTGAATATATGCTTGATTTTGCAAAATCACATGGGTTGGAAGCCGTTGTTGACAAAGTAGGCAATGTAATAATCCGCAAGCCTGCCACACCGGGAATGGAAAATCGTAAAGGAATTGTTTTGCAGGGCCATTTAGACATGGTACCACAAAAGAACAGCGATAAGGAATTTGACTTCACCAAAGACCCTATTGAAGCTTATATTGACGGAGAATGGGTTACTGCCAATGGTACCACACTCGGAGCTGACAATGGCATGGGCGTAGCAGCAGCAATGGCTGTTCTGGCTTCAAACACCATAAAGCACGGCCCGATAGAAGCTCTGATGACCATTGATGAAGAAACCGGAATGACAGGTGCATTCGGTTTAGAACCCAATATTTTAAAAGGCGAAATTTTAATTAATCTGGACAGCGAGGATGAAGGCGAAATGTATGTTGGCTGTGCAGGCGGATTGGATGCAAATGTTACAATGAAATACAATACCGTTCCGGTGCCTGCAGGACACAAATCTTATAAACTTAGCTTAACCGGTTTAAAAGGCGGACACAGCGGAATGGAAATTATTCTTGGCCGCGGAAATGCCAACAAAATAATGAACAGATTCATTAAACATGCAGTTGAAGAGCATGGGTTAATGGTTGCTTCAATTCATGGAGGTTCACTTCGCAATGCAATTCCACGCGAGTCGTTTGCAGTAGTAACTGTTCCGGCTGAAAAAGCCAATGATATGCTAAATTGCATAAAGAAAATGGAAGCAGTTTTCCGCAGCGAGTTTTCGGCTACCGAACCCGACATGAAATTTGTTGCAAGCGAAGAACCAATGCCTGATGCAGTTATTGACCCACAAGTGGTTTGGAAACTCACACGCGCCATTTATGCCTGTCCAAATGGCGTAATGCGTATGAGTGATGACATGCCCGGACTGGTTGAAACATCAAATAATTTAGCAAGTGTTGACACCGACAATGGCATTATTAGCATTAAGAATCTTTTACGTAGCTCAGTTGACACCGCAAAAGAAGCACTCGGACATGCCGTTTCAGGAACATTCGAACTGGCCGGTGCCGAAGTAGTTTTAGAAGGTGCATATCCGGGATGGAAGCCAAATATGGAAAGCGCCATATTAAAAAGCTGTCGGGAAATGTACAAGGAAATGTATGGTAATCTTCCTGAAATAAAAGCCATTCACGCAGGATTGGAATGCGGATTACTTGGCGCAGTTTATCCAAACTGGGATATGATTTCATTCGGGCCAACCATTCGTTATCCGCACAGTCCCGATGAAAAAGTAAATATTGCTTCAGTTAAAAAATTCTACGACTTTTTGGTTAAAGTGCTGGAAAACGCACCAACCAAATAAAAAGAACAATAATCGTTATTATAATTAGATAACTATCACATAGACAAACAAGGCGTAAATATTCATGCGCCTTGTTTTATTTTGAAAAGCAACAATATGATATGCAGTTAAAATGCGTAAAATATTGTAATTTTGCGCTATTGAAATTCTGTCATGGAAAATAAATTAAACACTATTGAAGAAATATTGCCTGATTTGCGAGCAGGGAAAGTGATTATTGTTGTTGATGACGAAGACAGGGAAAATGAGGGTGATTTTGTTACAGCAGCCGAAACCATTACAGCCGAAACAGTTAATTTCATGGCACGCTACGGAAGGGGTTTAATTTGTGCGCCACTTACAAACGAACGTGCTGCAGAACTAAAGCTCGACTTAATGGTAAAAGAAAACACATCGTTACACGAAACGCCCTTTACAGTATCAATAGACCTGTTACGTGACGGCTGCACTACCGGAATATCGGCATCGGATCGGGCAAAAACAATAGCAGCCATTGCAAACGAAAAATATTTACCCGAAGATTTTGGAAGACCCGGACATATATTTCCGCTGCGTGCCCGCCCGGGAGGAGTACTGGAAAGAGCCGGGCACACCGAAGCTTGCGTTGACATGTGCAAATTGGCCGGAATGAAGCCTGTGGCAGCATTAGTTGAAATAATGAACGAAGACGGCACAATGGCACGACTGCCACAGTTGTTTGAAATTGCTGAAAAATTCAACTTAAAAATAACATCAGTTAAGGCATTAATAGAATACAGATTAAAAACAGAATGCCTGGTAAAAATGGAAGAAACCGTAAATCTTCCAACAGAATATGGTGATTTTAAGCTTACTGCTTTTACACAATTAACAAACAACTTACCTCATCTGGCTTTAATAAAAGGCGATATAAGTACACCCGAGCCCGTACTAATCAGAGTGCATTCATCATGTGTTACCGGCGATATTTTTGGGAGTCACAAGTGCGATTGCGGACCACAATTGCACCGTTCAATGCAAATGGTAGAAAAAGAAGGTCGCGGGTTAATTCTTTATATGAATCAGGAAGGAAGAGGCATTGGACTAATCAACAAATTAAAAGCATATCATTTGCAAGAGCTGGGGCGCGACACTGTTGAGGCAAACCTGGAATTAGGCTTTAAAGGCGATGAGCGCGATTATGGAATCGGAGCCCAAATTCTCCGTATGCTTGGCATAACAAAAATGAAACTCATAACCAACAATCCTGTAAAGCGCATTGGATTGGAAAGCTACGGGCTTGAAATTACCGAAACAATACCGCTTATAATTGAGCCTAACAAATACAATCAGTTTTATCTTGAAACAAAAAGCAAAAAAATGGGACACAAATTGAAGTAAAAAAGTCCTTCAATTTACAATCAAAACCCCTTTTTTCTGTAGTATTGTTGATGATACTCCTCAGCTTCGTTAAACATAGATATAGGCTCAACAACAGTTACAATTTTCTTGTCTTTATATTTCGCTTGGCTATTTAATTCTTCAATTATTTTCATTGCTACATGGCATTGCTCCTCTTCGAAACAAAAAATGCCCGACCGATATTGCTCGCCAATGTCAGGTCCTTGCTTGTTTAATTGCGTGGCATTATGAATCTGAAAGAAAAACAATAATAAATCCTTAATTGGTAAAACAGATTCATCGTAATTAACCAATACAGCTTCGGCATGACCAGTCTCGCCTAAGCATACCTGATTATATGAGGCATCAGGGATATGCCCATTTGCATAAACAGCCTTTGTTGAGATAACGCCTTTTAAGTTATCCAACTTGTATTGGACAGACCAAAAGCAACCTGCAGCAAGAATAATCTTTTTCATAAAACTAAATTACTGCAAATATCAGGCGAATATTTATTTGTTAATCAAATACTGATATTAATCACAAGCTACAGCAAAAATAAATAAAGGCCGTTTGATACGACCTTTATCTTTTATAAAAATTAAAATTTTGCTTTTAATATTAAGGAAGAAAAAGACATAAATATTAGTTCTTTTTGTTTATCAGACCCTGCAAATACTTTTCTTTTTCCTTCATGACTTTTATATCGGTTTTTGCTTTATCTATTTTATCGCGAAACTCCTTAAGCAGCACATCAGCATTTTTAGAATTTGCAAAAAAGCCAAGATTGTTTTCCCAAAGCTGAACATCTTGTTCTAATTTGGATATATTAAAACGTAGTTTTTTTAATTCTGCCCACATTTTATCATTTCCATCGCTCATTTTAGCCATATACTCCATTCGCTCCTTGTAACGGGTATTTTCAGACTCAAACTTGCTGATTTTAAGTTTGTCGAGTGTTTGGTCAACTACCTTTTGCCATTCGGCCTGAATTTCGTCTTTTTTAGCAATTGGCACTCTGCCAATTTCGAACCACCTACGCTGAAATTCATGAATTAAATTAAGATTTTCCTTGTTGTCTTCAGTAAATGTGTAATTACCAAGTTCATTAATTAAATCTGTTTTCTTTTGTAAATTTTCTGATTCTACGTCAGATAAATTTTCATAGTATTTTTTCTTTCTTTCAAAAAATTCATCGCATGCAGCACGAAAACGTTTCCATATAGCATCAGATTTTGCCTTGGGCACTGGTCCTATTTTTTTCCACTCGTTTTGAAGGCGAATCAGTTCATTTGAGGTTTTTCTCCAGTCATTACTTTCTTTTACAGCTTCGGCTTCAAGGCAGATGTTTAATTTTTTATTATAATTTTCGTTCAGTTCACTCCGAATAGCATTGAAAAATTCTTTTCTGTCGGCATAAAACGAATCAAGAATTTCTTTAAACTCTGCCCAGATCTTATCATTGTTTTCTTTTGGTGTTGGCCCGATTGTTCGCCACAAATCAAATAATTCATTCATTTCTTTTGTGGCAGCATTCCAATCTTTCATGGTGCTAATATCAGCCGAGGCAATATTTTTGGCCTTTTCAATAAGAGCTTGTTTTGCTTCAAGATTTGCAGCAAATTTTTTATTTAGTTCTTCGTAATGTGCAATTCTAATATCTCTGATTTTTTCAGAAGCCTTTTTAAATCTCTCCCAAATTTCATCCCTCATATCCGATGGGACGGGGCCTGTTTCTTTCCATTGCCTATGAAGCTCCTGCAACTTCTTAAACGCTTCGAGTAACGACTTTTCAAAAATTAGTTCTTCAGCTTTTTCGCATAACTCTACCTTGATTTCAATATTCTTTTTCATGTCAAGGTCGCGCAGCTCGCGATTTACGCGAACTTTATCAAGAAACATTTGCACATGATGGTTATAATTAAGCCATAAGTCGGTGCTTTTTTCTTTTGGCACCATCCCTATCTCGCGCCATTTCTCCTGAATTCGCTTAAATTCATCAAAAGTATTTTTTAAAGGTTCACCCTCATCTATCAACTTTTTTAAACCATCAAGCAAAACAAGTTTTTTCTCATAATTTTCTTCCTGCTGCTTTGCAATGTTATCGAAATGCTCTTTTCTCTTTTCTAAATATAAGCCCCATATAGCATTGAACTCCTCGGCCTTTTTATCCAGCAGTTCTTTATACTCTATAGACACTGGCTCGTTATCAGCCAAATCGCTTAGCTTTTTATATTCTATTTCTAATTTTGTGTTGTGTAATTCGCGTAGCTTTTTTAATGCTTGCCCCGTTAAATTTAAGTCATCAACATTTTGAATAAAATTCAGCGCTTCGCTTTTAATTTCATCAAGGTTGTAATCATTCCATTTGATGAAGTCGTCATTTTGTACTTCAATGATATTATCATCATCTTGAGCCGATTCATCAATGTCTTCTAAAACATAAGAGTTTTCGCCTTGTGCAAATTCGCTTTCGTTGATTAATTTGTCCTCAACAACAGGAGCATTAGCATCTTGATTCACGTTCATTTCGCTTTCGTTAAGCGTAGAATCAGCATTTTCAGCTGTGGTTACTTTCTTTTCTTCCATTGCTTTGAAATTCAAAAATCACAATAAGGACTGCAAATTTAATAAACTTAATTAATTAAAGATAAAACTTTCAATTTATAGCTTTGGGATTAAATAAAATATATCCGAAATAAAATGACAAAATAAAAGGCTCATCATATTTATCATAAAAACTGGCAGTAATTGCTACCGGTCCAACGGGGCTGTGAAATACCAAACTAGATGAGGCAACATAATATCTGTTTTTAAACCATACGCCATAAGTAGGATAAACGCCACTTGAGCCTGTTGAAATTTCTCTAAACGGCTGATATAAATAGGCTTCGGCACGAAAATCAAAATTCTCCCTTATCATAAAAATACATTTCAATCCTGCTCCAACATATTGATGCGACCTAAATTGCGGCATAAACAGTGTTTTCATTTCAGGCAATGGCTGAAACGGATTTGCAAAAAGCATTGTTGCTGTGTAATTTCCAAAAAAATCTCGGTTTGAATAGTATAAATCATTTAACCAGCCAAATCTGAATTTCCCTTTACGCAAAAAATAATTTTCGTATTGAAATTGTGCATACAGCCAATTGTGCCCTGCTTCGTATATGTTTGACAGTATTGACGTGGAGCCGGGCGTTGTTGTTTCTTTTCCTTTTAAAAATCCTGCCTTTAAATTAAAGAAAGTTCCCTTATTTGAATATTGTTTTTTGTTCAAAGTGTTTCTTTCCCACTCTACTCCAAAATTCCAGGCCCTGAAATGAGTTTTATCGGGAATATCCACTCTTGTGAAATAATTGTCCTGAAAATATTCATCATCTAAAATCATTGCTGAGCCAACAACAGATAACTTCCCCTTGTTTTTTAGTGGCATAATCATGCCACAATCCCAATGATAATCATTAATTATTAAATAACTGGGGTTTTTATCTTCGAAAAAATGAGACGTTGTCTTGAAATAATCCCACTGATTATATATAATGCGGCCAAACAAAGCATATTGCGGGTATCCGGGAAAATCAAGCCTCATGCCCAATAAACCGGAACTATAAAACTTGCCTGCATACATATTAGCACGGAATGTAGCTGCATTTCGTTGCAAATATTTATAGCTTATTTCAGCAAATGCCTGATTGACAGGATTTGAAGAAACCAGCCCCCCAAAACGCAACAAAATGTTTGATTCTTTTTTAACATCAAGTTTCAAATCAAAATACCTGCTTGAATCCTTGAATACAGCAGTGGGATAAATTGAACGAATGGCATGGTCGGTTAGTAAGCGGTAGTAATCTTGACGTGTTCTGTTTATATCAACAGCTTCCCGTCGCGAAAAATAATTCAAAACATATTGCTTTTGCATTTTATTCATTCCCGCAACTTCAACATTGTCAAAAATCAATTCGGGTTTTTTCTTATTGAAAGCATCCCTTCTTTTTTGCGATTCTTCGCGTGAAATACTGTCAACAACAAATTTTCTGATGTCGTTTATTTTTTCTAAAGTTGCATTATATCCAAGTTCAATGTATTCACGCGAATGTGAAAAATCTATAACATTTGTCTGTGGAATTTGCGGTTCAATTAAAACGCTGCTGTTACACGGCAAATCGTACGATGTTTCCATCATAAAAATATTTTCCAGTTGCGATTTAATATTATCAGGGTCCGGATCAACTTTGTCACCTGCAACTTTAGAACCTATAATAATATCAGGGTCAAAATCATTTAATACTATATCGGCAGGAAAATTATTGAACATCCCTCCATCCATATACATTTTGCCGTCAATGGTAATTGGCTTAAAATATAACGGATAAGTCATAGATGCTCTGATAGACTTACTTAAATTACCATTTCTGAAAACTTCTGCTTTGGAATCCGTTATATTTGCGCCAACACACCTGAAAGGAATAAGCAATGAATCGAAATTACCTTTGCAAACGGCATTGGCTTGTGCAAAAATCTCCATAAAAACAAAATCCATCTGACTGGACGACACTATATTGGTAGGTATATCAAAACGCCAAATACTGTCGGCATTTACCCTAAAAGATGCCCATGAAGCATCAATTTCGGGCTGTTTGAAATAATAAACATATTTTTCATCAATTACTCCGGTGGCCCAATTAATAAACTCGGGCGAAGTAATTAGTTGCTCCATTTGTTCGGTTGTCCAGCCACTGGCATATAAGCCGCAAATAATAGCACCAATGGATGTTCCCGCAATATAATCAATCGGGATTTGATTTTCCTCCAATGCGCGAAGCACACCAATGTGTGCAGCCCCTTTGGCTCCTCCTCCGCTAAGCACTACAGCTACTTTTTGTGCATTAATATTTACAAAACACAAAAAAAACAGAAGTATGAAGCTTAGCTTTTTCATTAAATCATATCAAGTGCATGTTTCAAATCATTAAGAATATCATCTATCTCCTCAATTCCAACTGAAAATCTTACCAGTCCATCAGTTATAAATGCGGCTTTCTTCCCTTCTGCCGAAACGGCAGCATGAGTCATCGAGGCGGGGTGTTGAATTAAAGACTCTACACCTCCCAATGAAACGGCCAGCATAATAAGCTGTACATTATTCATCAGCTTAACGCCTGCTTCGTATCCGCCTTTCATTTCAAAACTAATCATGCTTCCCGGGCCTTTTGTCTGTTTCTTTGCCAATTCATACTGAGGATGCGATTTTAATCCGGGATACATTACCCGTTCAATTTTTGGATGGCTTTCCAGAAACTCAGCTACTTTCATTGCATTTTCCTGTGCTTTTTCAACACGCAAAGAAAGTGTTTTGGCACCGCGAATAACCATATAGGCCTGATGCGGATCCATATTATAACCAAAACCTACCATTATTGCCCTGAGTTTTTTATACATTTCCTCTGTTTTTGCAACAATGGCTCCTCCAACTATATCGGCATGACCATTAATATATTTGGTAAGCGAATGCAATACTATATCGGCACCCAAATCCAAAGGCTTTTGCAAAACGGGGCTGCAAAACGTGTTATCAACACAAACAACAATGCCATGTTTATGTGCCAGTGCAGATGCTGCGGCTATATCGGTAATTGCCATTGTAGGGTTGGCCGGAGATTCAAGATATAATAGTTTTGTATTTGATTTAATAGCCTTTTCAATATTGTTTATATCGCTTGTGTCAACATAAGTGCTTTCAACTCCAAAACGAATAAAATGATTTTCCATTATATTACGACTTGGTCCATATACAGCAGCAGAGCTTACAACATGGTCTCCTGCCGAAAGCATTGACAAATATACTGTTGATACCGCACCCATTCCTGAACTACAAGCTATTCCGCCAAATCCGTTTTCCAAAACTGCCAATTTATTTTCAAGAGCTTCAATAGTAGGATTGCCTATACGGCTATAAATAAAACCTTTTTCTTTACCTGCAAAACGATCAGCTCCCTGTTGGGCATTACGAAATGCAAATGTTGATGTTTGATAAATAGGTGTTACTGCACTTCCAAAGGCGTCTTCAAAATCACCTGCATGAACCAGCTGCGAATTTAATCCCAAGTCTTTTACGTTTTTCATTTTTTTGATTTTTTTTACAAATATACTTGATTTTAAAAAAACATAAGTACTTATAATCCATTAAAAAATATAATAAAACTACTGTAAATCATTGATTAGTCAATATTAAAATGAAACCGGAAAAACATATTTGATTATTATTTGCAAAAATTAAGTATTTTTGTACCTAATTCTCTATTGTGTAAAAAAATGTCAAAACCAATTCAACTTTCCGAAGCTGCTTCTATTGGAATCCATGCTTTAGTGTTAATTTCCAATAGCAGCGATAATTTCATGAATGTTAATATGATAGCAGAAAAAACAGGTGCAAGCAAAAATCATATAGCCAAAGTAATGCAAACGCTTGTTAAATCAGGTTTTGTAAGTTCCGTAAGAGGTCCTGCCGGCGGTTTTTCACTTGCCATGGAAGCAAATGAAATTAATCTTTTAGACATTTATGAGTCAATAGAAGGAAAAATTATTCTTAAAGACTGCCCGTTTGACAAGCCTGTATGCCCGTTTGAAAATTGCATGATGGGGGGTATTTTTCATAAAGTTACCGAAGAATTGGTTGATTTTTTAAAAACACACACATTAAGCGATATGTTGCAAAGCGAAAACAATTAATTTTTTGTCATGACGCGTAAACAGCGATTATCAAAGATTATTGAACTTTTTCAAAAACACAATCCGATTCCTAAAACGGAGCTTGATTACAAAAGTCATTACCAATTAATTGTGGCTGTAATTCTAAGTGCCCAGTGCACCGATGTCAGAGTTAATAAAATTACTCCTGAATTTTTCAAAACTTTTCCAAACGAGAAAGTATTGAGCAAAGCAACTGAAGCAGCCATATTTGAAAAAATAAAATCCTGCTCATATCCCAACAACAAAGCCCGCAATTTAAAGGCAATGGCAGAGAAGCTTGATAAAAAATATAAAGGCAAACTACCCTCTGACCCTGAAGAAATGCAGCAATTGCCCGGTGTTGGACGCAAAACGGCACATGTATTGGCTTCCGTCTTATTTAATCAAAATGTAATTGCCGTTGACACTCATGTGCAACGTGTCAGTATCAGATTGGGCTTTGCTCCCGAAGCATCCACTCCCCTGACCGTTGAAAAAGCTCTTGTGGCAATAGCACCTGCCGACACTTTGCACAATTTGCATCATTGGCTTATATTGCACGGACGCTATGTGTGTAAAGCAAGAAAACCACTCTGTTCCAATTGCAACATTGTTGATTTTTGCACTTATAAATACAAGGAGTTTTAATCGTTTTTTTATTCCTTAAAAATGATGTACCCCGGCACAACTCCGGCATTAAATTCCTTTATTAAACTCCCAAACGGAGAATAATGTAGAACTTTTCCCGCATGAATATAATTTCCGGCATCACTGGCCCATATTGTGTTGTCCGCCGGATTAACGGCAAGACGATAAAATGTATTCCCGATAGATTGAACCCAATGCGTTGACGGAATCGCGGTTGCATTAACAGACATTTTGTAAATATGCTGGTTTATATAATACAAAGTGTCTCCCGACAAATTTACAACCAATGATGTGGGATAATCGTTAGCTGACAAAAACTGAATGCTTCTGACAACATTGTGCGAAACAGGGTCAACAACAACAAGTCTTGCCGTTTCGGCGTGGTCGAAGCCTCCGCTACATAAAATCCAAATATGTTCATTTTTGTCAATACACATACTGTTTGGCTCAATGCCAACGATAATTGAATCGCTTAATTGTTTTGCAATGGGATCTATAACCAATAAAACATTATTGGTTTTTGTTGACGCCAGTTGCGACCAGTGTGTAGCCCATAGTTTACCCTTGTGCAGCAACAGGTTTTCTACCGGTCTGCCTGTATAAATACTGTCAACCAAAGCACCCTGACCGGCATTGACAACATATATATAAGGTTTGTATAAAGAAGAAACAAATAAATTGCCGTTGGGTCCAATGCAAATTTCGCGTGGAGACATTATTCCCGAAATTGTTTTTTCAACCTTAAAATTGCCGTTCAGCTTATAAATCTTTCCTGAGTTGTTTACTGTCAAAAAAATAAAATCATCAATCAAAGCCATATGGAATGGTATATCGCCCGGTGGAAAATTATTTGCAAAACGGAATATTTCATTACTGATACTGTCATTTTCGAAATTAATCCACGAAATATCGCCACCACCTGAATTGAACAAGCCTTCGTTTATCACAAAAGCACCCTTATTAAACATTGAGGGACTATCATTGACGTCGTTTATCTCGCCGAACTCGTCATTGGTGCACGAATACAGCATTACAGATAAAACAAATAAAAATATTGCCTTATTCATTCCATTTCCATTTTAGTGTAACGAAAAAATTCCTTCGCGGCATAGGATACCATGCAATATATTGATAGTCCGCATTTAAAATATTATTAACCCGCAAAGAAAAAGACAATGTATGAGCTTTTAATCTTTTTGATATTGAAAAGAAAACATCATGTAAAAAGATTTCGGGCATGTATCGGTCGTTGTCACTGCTCGAAAACCGTTTGCCAGTGTAATGATATTCATATCCGCCGCTCCATATTCCATGTTCAAATACAAAAAAAGTATTTACGGTTAAATCCGGCACATAAATAAGAGAAAAGGTTTTTTCTGTGCTTACATCAAAAGCAAAAACTCGGGCAGCATTTGCAGAAACCGACAATTTATTTTTCCCAAATACATAAGAAAGAGAAGAAGTGCCTTCGATTCCGTAATGAAGCGATTTTGAAATATTAGCCGCATGCCATTGGCTTGAAGATGAATCGGGAGTCCAGTGTATCAGGTTGTAAGTTTTTGAGTAAAAAGGCATAGCCTTGCAGTCGAATTTGATTTTTTTTACATAAAAGTTCACAACAGCAGCAAAATCAGCCATCCATGCATCTTCAGGCTTTAGCAAAGGATTCCCTCCCGGCACCCAGTATAAATCATTCATGGTTGGCATTCTCATATTTCGTGCAACTCCCATGTATAAATTTATCCAAGTCCATTTTTGTCCTTTAATGTTTGACGTATTTGAAGGCAGCAATTTTAGCGAAAGACCCGGCAAAGGAAATATCTGGTTGAAATCTCTGGTAACAAGATTAGTCCACATGCTTAGTTTAATGAATTCAAATTTCGAGAAATTGAATTTTAAATTCATTCTTTGGTCGGAATGCAATACGGGCTTGCTGAAATTATCCGACACAACTCTAAATATTTCGGGATAATATTCCAGATGTAATTCCTGCTCTTTTCCTAATTTTAAATATGAAGTCAACCTTGTGGCAAATGACTGCGATGCAGTTCCATCACTAATTAGCAATTGTTTGTTTTTATACAAAAAAGTATCGGCGCTGAAAAACAAACGAAGCTGCAAACCTGCATTGTCGTTTGAAATTAAAGGGATATAAGTGCTGAATCGTACAAATTTACTTTGCTGACTTTCGTTTTCGGCCAACTGCGGGCTAAATATCGGAGCAGGAGATTCATTAAAAGATGAACCCGCCCATAATGAAAATTTTAAATCGCCTTTTTTTAGTGGTAAAAGAAAATTGCTTTTTATAGAAAACTGATGAAATGATGCCGAAATTCTGTTTTCAACAGGCCAGTCGTTGTATGTTGCACCAACGGCATTGTTTTTATATTTATAATCATTCTTTGAGGTAATTCCGGCCAGTTCAACAGATATCTTGTTTTTTTTAATCCTATGTTCCAGAAAAACCGAAGCGGTTTTGGTACCAAAACTTCCATTTGATAGACTAAGCCTTCGTTCAACCGAACTGTCGCGATAAAATATATCATCAATAAATATATAAGAAGATAGTCCGCCTGAAAAATCGCTTGCGGCCAATGTTCCTGACACTATACCCAATTGTACGTTGTCGTTAACAAGCATTCCGTTCAATGCAGGCTGGCCAAGAGTTAGCTGATTCAAAGCAAAACCGTTCCAAACAAGCAGTGTTTGTGAGGCTCCAAAACCGCGGTGAGATACTGTTGATGTTCCGCCCGGAGAATAATTTTTGAAAAAAACAGGGGTGTGTCGGGCTAAAACATTTTCTACAGAAAGATTTTCAACAGAATAAGCAAGTTTGTTAAGAACAGAAAACATAAACAAAGAATCGGTTGCTGGTGCCGATATGTCAATTGGTTTCAGCCAAATAGTATCATTGTTGTTTTGGGCAGAGCTAAAAAACACCACACAAAAAAATAATATAATTACAACAACCTTCATCAATGGCTAACAATGAATTTTGAAAATCTGCCTTTAGAGGTTTTAATAAAATAGAAACCATTATCAAGTTCTGAAACATTAATAAATTTTTCCGAGCCATATAACTTTTTAATCATGAAGCCATTACTGGAAAAAACAAATACTTCTTCGCCATCACGAGTATTTAAGTATAATATTTCGCTTACGGGATTTGGATACACGTTCAAACAGCTATAATATTCATTAATGCCCGTATTATTACGATTATTTATAACCCCAACTGCATCAAGGTCAAAACCGCATGACGCAAAAGGAGTCGGGAAAGGGTCATTTATTATCCTGCCTTCCGAGTCACGTGAGGCATAATTTGGATTGACAGAACCAACCACATCAATTATTCTTACCGATACTACAGAATCTTTTCGAAGCAATGGATTATCAGGAATATCAGCTATATTGAAAGGAGTACCAAAAAAAGCCCTGTACTTACCTGCCAAATTATGAATTTTTGTTGGATCGGTATCTCCAAAGCCATTTGTTTGAGTCAACGTATCAGTTAAAGAAACCGAAGGGATTCTGAAATAATTAATTCCATCTGAACTGACTTCAACAAAAGCAAGTTCTAAAAACGTGTCTGTTATTGAATTTTCGAATACGGCAAAATCGAAGCCGGGCCCATCTGATATCGGGGTATTAAAAACCAAAGTAGCTACACCTCCATCTCCCAGGCTAACAACATTATTGTCGGCAATTCCTATAGCATCGGCATCCGAGCCATAAGATGCATAGTTTGATGAAGACGCATAAATGCCGGTATCTGCAATATTTACATAACCTCTAACCACATTGCAGCTGACAGCCCAGTCGATAAAACAAGACGAATCGTAAGGAATGGCAGTAGTGCCCGCCTGCCCTGCAGCAGGCGGATACTGCGCTTTTGCGAAAAAACAAACGTTAATAAATATAAGTACTAAAACCGTTCTCATTCTTTTATTATAAGTTCATTATGTAATACTGCATTATTCTTTGAAAATAAAACCAAATACACGCCTTGTTTAACATGCATTAAGTTATAGCGGTTGTTATTACATAAAATCTCTGTCTCATAAACTAATTTCCCATCTGTAGAATAAATCTGCATTTTTTCGAAATTTTCAATGTTATTAACCATGAAAAAATCAGATACAAGATTAGGATAAATTATTCCTTTATAAATATCATTTTCAGCTATAGCGGTAAGCTGATTGGCAGCCACAGGCACTTCAGGTTTAAATATAGGATTCCAAAGCGTGTCCCAGTCGGTATATGAAAGCCCAAACCAGACCGAATCAGTTAGTATTTCACTTATACCCCAATTTGTGCTCCAGCTGGCTGTGTCACCATCACCGGTAAATGTTGCAAAATAGTATGGGTTTCCGCCTATTGCTACATGATTTAAATAAGTAATGTCACTTATAAATCCCGAATTGATAACAACATTTAAAGAATTGTCAGCTGAATCGATATCGGCAATCATTTTTTCGGCAGTAACATCTGTACCATCGAAGCGATAGCCCCATGCATAGCATTGAGGGTTAAACAAGTCGTTAAAATCAATAACCAAAACTGCGGATTTAGAGCCGGAGCCAACCCAAAAAGTAATGTCATCCATTGAGAGCTGAGCATTTGAAACTAAAGGCAAAGCTAAAGCCAGCCATAACAGCGTACTGTAAAAAAATTGCTTCATAATTTTAAATACAATTAAATATTAAACATTTTTTATGACCCTTACACCCGAAAGATTCATAAATAAACGCATGGCAGGTCTTCTGACTTATCCCGGAGCAGTGCCTTCCCGTTTCTTGCGTATCGAAACAGTGGCCGGAAAATACTGCTCCCTTTATGGGACTCACAGCAGCGGGTACTGTCCGGGTTTTTCACCCGGTTCCCTCTTAGCATCATAAAATATTATTTATGATGAACCAAACTCGATGCAAAAATATCTAAAAAAAGATTTTGGCAAAAAAATTAATACTAAAAATTATCAACATTATCTTATATATCCTCAACACATTGATTAGTAATGTCATAAATATTACAAGCAACAAGTTAAATAAAATTTACCTATATAAATTAGGTTTTAATGAACCTATTTAACATTTTTTACGTAAAAAAAGTAGTTTCACCTGACTTTATCACTTATTTTTCTCTTAACTCGCAGCATGTTGACTGTTAGTGTTTTGCAAATTTAGCGACACCATTTTGGGTGTCGCAAGAAAAAATCAGCTAAATTTGTAGAATGTATGTTCGCA
>Ga0255341_1001082_pt1 | contig 40997 bp, 34 predicted proteins | sample wastewater_treat_8_FD_192418 | JGI IMG/M metagenome (GOLD analysis project Ga0255341, IMG submission 192418) | Wastewater microbial communities from Lulu Island WWTP, Vancouver, Canada - plant12 | ecosystem: Engineered > WWTP > Wastewater > Unclassified | place: Canada: Vancouver, British... | reverse complement strand
GCGCAGAATTTGGTTGAGGAACGCTGGGGATTTTACATTTTGAAGGCAACATGGCGCGCTACGTTTCTCTTCACAACATGCTGCGGCGGACCGGCTCGGCGCTGGGCGGATTCACCGATGTTCAACCGAACCCGGGGGAGGCCGGGGGATGCCAATGAAGCCTTACAAGTTACTCCTCAACGACGCCTTCATTCTGGGCATCATCCTGCTCAATGCGGTGGTCATTTTCATCAGCGGCTTTGGCATCGCTGAAAAGCCGTTGGACATCGTCGAGGCCCTGTTCACCCTCATTTTCGTTTTTGAAATTGGGCTGAAAATCCGGACCTACGGGGCGCCCGGCTATTTTGCCGAACATTGGAATAAATTTGATTTCATCGTGGTGCTGCTTTCGCTGCCCTCCCTGGCCATTCCCTTTGGCGGCGGCCAATTCCTGGGTACGAATATTTTCATGACGCTGCGTATCTTCCGCGTTTTCAAATCGTTCCGGATGATCAAGTATCTGCCCAACGCCAATTCCTTTGTCGTCTCCGTCCAGCGCGCTCTGCAGACGTCTTACATCATTTTCATTGGCTTTTTCGTGCTCATTTTCATCACGGCCCTCATCAGCGGCGCCTTTTTCCGGGAAGTTGCCCCGCAGTATTTCGGGAATCCGATGAGATCTTTATACACGATTTTTCAGCTATTTTCCGTGGAAGGCTGGTATGAAATCCCCAACGCCATCGCCCAGGAATCCAGTCCGACCGCCGCCTTTTTTGCCAAACTCTATTTCAGCGGTCTGTTGATGGTGGGCGGCATCATGGGGTTGTCGTTGGTCAACTCCATTTTCGTGGATGCCATGGTCAGCGACAACAACGACGACTTGGAAGCCGAAATCAAAAAACTGACCCAGCAGGTTCACTCGCTGGAACAGAAACTCGATCAATTCATCCAGACCAACGGCAGGGATGCGTAGTCCGCGGCCGGTTCGCGGGCGAATTCCAGGCGGAGGCTGGTTCGGTGGGGGAACTCTGGATTGAAGCGTCGAGCCGAATGTTGAATTCGGCATCGGATTGAAGCGCGAGCAAACCATCCGCCGGCACCGGGTTGCTCTGTTGCCGCCAGTCAATAGATGACAAAATTGTAACGTGGCCAATCGGTCGGTGTTTAGGTGCGTAGGGTCTATTGTTATTGAAAGAACGGCCAGAGTGGTCGTTCCGCAACAATGAAAGAGCAGAGGTCCATTATGAAACGCAGCAGCATTATTCTCTTGATCGCCGCCGGTTTATTCGCGGCTGGAAGCAGTATTGCCCAAAACGGGCCCGGCCCGCGCGGCAAGGGCTACGGAGGCCCGCCCCAGTCGGCCGAAGAACGCGCCGCCCGCCAGGCGGCCTGTCTCGAAAAGAACGGCGGCGTCTGTCCGCAAGGCGGCCCGCGCGCCGAATGTCCCGGTTGGGGTAAAGGCCGGGGGCAAGGGCAGGGCAAACAGTTGCGCTGGGGGGCCCGGGACGGCACGGGCCCGCGGGGCGGCACGACCAATTGCCCGGTCAATCCCGGTCCGGCTCGAAAATAATCCGCGCCGATTATTCGACTGACGGGCGACCCAACGGGTCGCCCTTTTTATTCCGCCGGGAACGGCAATTGCAGTTGAAACACGGTCCAGCCCGGAACGCTTTCCCGCAAACTGAGTTCCCCGCCGTGCGCCCGGACGATTTCACGGGCCAGACTCAATCCTAAGCCGATCCCCTCCACCTCGCGCCCGTGCGCCGCGGCCACCCGGTGAAAGCGGTCGAAAATTTTGGGTTGCTCCGCTGGGGCGATTCCGGAACCGGAGTTACCTACCATGAGGGTGACCCAGCCGGCCTGCGTGGTTAGCGCAACGCGCACGCGCCCGCCGGGCTCGTTATACTTCACTGCGTTAACCAGCAAGTTGAAGAGGGCCGTGTGCAGCAGGGCCCGGTCGGCGGACAGGATGACGGCGGCGGGGAGTTCCGCTTCGAAGTGCAGTTTCGTTTCCTCGGCGAGGATTTTCGCATCCTCGATGATGCCTTGGAGCATTTCCGTGAGGTTGACCGGTTGGCGGACGAGAGGCAGGCGGCCCGCATCCGCTTGGGCGAGGAGCAGCAAGCTGCGGATGATTCGCTTCAATCGCTGCGTTTCCTCGAGCAACGCGCCGAAGGTTTGTTGTTCTTTGGAGCCGGGCACGGCGGCTTGCAACGCGTGCTCCAGTTCGCCCTGCATGACGGCGAGCGGGGTCTTGAGTTCGTGCGAGGCATCAGCGCTGAACCGGATGGCCTGGCGAAAGCTGGCTTCCAAGCGATCCATCATGCGGTTCAAAACCTGGATCACCCCGGCCATCTCTGGGTTGCCGCTGGGGATGGGAATGCGTTGATCCAAGCCGCTGGCGGTGACGCGGCCGGCGGTATCCACGATGGCGCGCAGCGGGGACAAGGCCCGGCCAGCGACGTGCCAGCCACCGAGTCCCACCAGCAGCAGGGCCATGGGAAGCACCAGCAGGAAGGCATTCCGCAGGCGGTTCAACTCGGCCCGCGGTCCAGCGAGATTCAGTCCGATCACCAGCGTGGTGTCTGCGGTGCCGAGAAAGCCAAGCCGCCATTCCGCTTGAGCGGTGCGGACGGTCTGAAATCGGGGGATTTTCGTAAAAGTGACCTGCCCCATGCCGCCCCGGGGTCCTAAGCCGCGCCCCATGCTGCCGGGACCACGGCGTGCCCCGCCGCCGAGGGTGATCGCCGAAGCATCATCCGCCAAGACACAGTCGAGTTGCGCGGGGTCCAGATCCGCAGGCCAGCCGGACGACGTGTGCTGGATCGTGCCGTCCGTGTCCTTGACGAGCAAGATGATCTGGTTCTCGTGGGGTTCGCCGAAGATGAATTTGAGCGCGTCGTCGAGCCGCTGGTAATTGCCACGTGAACCGATCCAGCCCGGATGCCGCGCCCCGAGCGCGCGGATTTCCGTGTCCAAGCTCTCCAGCTTTTGTTGGCGGACCAGCCACCACGCCGTCCAACCAAAGGCGACCAGCACCAGCCCCGAGATGGCCGCGGAGTACAACGCAATTTTGAGACGGAAAGATAACGTCCTCATGGGGGCGGGGTGATGCGATAGCCAACGCCCCGGATGGTTTCGATGAGTTTCCGGGACGCGCCTTCGTCCACTTTTTTGCGCAGGCGCTGGATGTAAACCTCCACGAGGTTGGTGCCGGGGTCGAAGTTGTAATCCCAGACTTGCTCGCAAATCTGTGCGCGGGTGAGCACCCGCCCCGGCGAGCGCATCAGACTTTCCAACAGCGCAAACTCCCGCACGGTCAGTTCAATCTTGCGCCCCGCCCGGCAGACTTCGCGGGTGAGCAGGTTCATGGTCAGATCGGCGGTGGCCAAAATGCTCTGGTGCGCGCCCGCAGCGCGTCGCGTCACGACGTGCAGCCGGGCGATGAGTTCCTCGATAAAAAATGGTTTGGTCAGGTAATCGTCGGCCCCGAGATTCAAGCCTTCGAGCCGTTCGTTCAATTCGCCGCGCGCGGTCAGCAAGATGATAGGCACGCCAATTTTGCGCTCGCGCAGATTGCGCAGGATGCTCAAACCATCGCGCCCCGGCAGCATGATGTCGAGCACCAGCGCGTCGTAAGGGCGCGTGGTCGCCAGTGTGAAACCGTCGTCGCCACGGTGGCTCACCTCCACGATGAACCCCGCCGCCGCCAATCCCTTGCGGATGAACGAGGCGATTTTCTTTTCATCTTCGATGACCAGAATTTTCACGGCGAAAACCTGCTCCGCGGTTTCAAGGTAAGCGGGAGGCCGTCCGTTGCCCAGCCGAAAAGCCTTGTGATACGGGCGCCGCCGTTGCCGGCCGCAACTGGCCGTCCTCCATCTCGTAAGTACGGTCAAAAACATCCAGCGCGCGGTGGTCGTGCGTGACGACGATGACCGCCGAACCGCGTTCGTGCGCCACTTTCCGGAACAATTCCATCACCTGCCGCCCGCGATGGCGGTCCAATGCGGCGGTCGGTTCATCGGCCAGGATGAGGCTGGGTTCGTTCGCCAACGCACGGGCGACGGCGACCCGTTGTTGCTGACCACCGGAGAGGGCCGTCGGCAGGTTCTTGGCCCGTCCCGCGACGCCGAGGTAATCGAGCAATTCCAGGGCGCGTTGCCGGGCGCGGCGTGGTGCGGTGTCGTTGATCTCCATGGCCAGGGCGACGTTTTCCAGCGCACTGAGGAAGGGGATGAGGTTCGCTTTCTGGAAGACGAATCCCAAATGTTGCCGCCGGAACGCGCGCAGATTCACCAAGGCGCGGGCACCGTCCATCACCGGTTCGCCACCGATCACGATGCGACCGGAAGTGGGCGGGTTGATCAAACCGATGGCGGTGAGAAAAGTGGATTTGCCCGCGCCACTCGGTCCCAGCAGCGCCACGACTTCGCCGCGCGCGAGTTGCATGGATACGTTGTTCATGGCCACCACTTCGGTGTTGCCGGCGCCATAGATTTTCGTCAGGCCGATGGCCTCAACGGCGAGCGGAGCAGGCGCGGTCGTGGTCATGACAACACTTTGTTAGGTTCGACGCGCAGCGCTTTCCAGATGCCGAGCAGGCTGGCGAGAACGGAGATGATCGCCACGCCCAACGCCAGACTCCACACATCTTCGCGCGTGATCAGCACGCGCCGCGGGAAGCGCGGGAAAACCCAGTCGCCCAGATACCACGCCAGGCCGAATCCGAGCGCGCCCAGCAGCAGGGCTTGCTGGAGAATGAGTCCAACGATCATTGAATTGCGCGCGCCCAGCAGCTTGAGCATGGCGATGTCATGCAGTTTATCCAGCGTCAGCGTGTAAAGAATCAACGCCATGATGATGGTGGAGATGATCGCCAGCAAAACGAGGAACAGCCCGATTTGCCGCCGCGCCTTGTCAATCATGCCATGCACCAGCAGCTCACTTTGCCCGGCGCGTGAGTAAACCGTCACGTCCGGCCAGGCGGCGATGGTTGCGGTTACGGCCGCCGGATCCGCCCCCGGCGCCACGCGGACGGTGATGGCGCTGACCATTGGGGAGCCGAGGGCCGGAAGCTGTTTGGACGCGCCGCCACCGCGTTCCAGCAACAGGGGCTGCACCAGCCCGAGATCCTGCCCGCCGGCCCGCTGCACCCGCGCGGTGCGTTCCAGACGAATGGCTTCACCCGGCAGATCGAATTGAATCGCCAGTGCGTCTTGCGTGGTGAAAAACGCGATGCCGTCGCCGCCGGACGACACCATTCCGCGCGTCACGCCGACGACGGTATAGACGTCTTTGCCGAGTTCCAGCTTTTCGCCCAACGCGAGGCCCAGCGACGCATCGGCGATCATTTCGTAGTGCGCCTGGCCCAGGGGCCGACCCGCGATCAAGTTCACCCATTCGCCCTTGTCTTCCGGCCAGGACAGGCCGTGAACATTCATGCGCAACGGCTGGCCGTGATGCTCGCGCTGCACGTTGTGCGAAACAAACGCCCGTGCGTCGGCCACTCCCGGCACTGCGCGCAGGCGATATTCCAGATTGGCGGGCAGACGGGAAATCTCCGCAAAGGGGCCGCGCGTGCCGTGTTGCACCACCCACAAATCAGCGCCGATGTGATCCACCACGACGAGCGCATCGTCAATCATGCCGCGATAAATGCCGGCCATGCCCAGCACGATCATCAACAGGAGGCCGATGCCCGCCGTCGTCAGGGTGAACCGGCCTGCGTTGTGGCGAATGTCTTTGATCGCAAGATTCATGGCACGCGGACCCGTTGACCGGATTTGAGCGGCGATGACGGCGACTTGCTGGGTATCACGATCGTTTCGCCGGCAACCAAACCTTGCCTGACCTCCACCAGATCGCGACCGCGTAAACCGGGCATGGCGTCGCGCCAGCTCGCTTTTCCGCCACTCGCCACCAGAACGCCGGGTTTGCCTTCGCGCCATTGCAGAAAAGCCTGCGGCACTGCGAGCGCGTCGGGCTTTTGCCCGGTTTCAATGAACACCTCGGCGCGCTGACCGATCGTCCAGTTGATGGGCAGTTGTTGCACGCGCACATCCACCAGAAACTCCCGCGTCTCGGGATCCGTTTCGCGCCCCAGCCGCGCCACTTCGCCGGGGTAGTTCACATCTGCCTCCGAGCGAAAGACCACACGCGCCTTTTGGCCCAGAGCCAGACCGGCCGACGCCGTTTCGTCCACCCAGGCGGAGACCCACAGTTCGTTGGTCGAAATGAGTTGCAAGATGGAACTGCCGGGGACAACCACGCCGCCCGGATCGCGATCGCGCTTGATGATCAGGCCATCATACGGACTGCGGATGTCGGTGAAGGTGAGTCGCTCACGCTGATAATCCAGATTGCGTTCCGCCGTGACCACTTGCTGCTCCGCTTCCGTCGTGGCCGCATGGGCGCGCTGCAAATCGGCTTCGGCAACGCGCAACCGTTCGATGGCCTTGTCCATTTCCGCCTGGGAAGTGACTTGAGTCGCGAGCAGCTCGACGACCCGGCGATGCTCCTGTTGGGCCTGTTGCGCGACAGCCGCCGCGCGTGTTTCGTCCACGCGCACCCGGGCAGCAGTGGCCTTGGCGCTGGCCAGGGTGGCTTCGGCCACCTCGACCTGACGCTTCAATTCCCCGGCGTCAAGGCGCGCGAGCAATTGCCCGGCGCTGACGGCGTCGCCCTGGTCCACCAGCACCTCGGCCAGCCGTTCCTGAATACGCGGACTGATGGTGGTCCGCACCCGCGCCTCCAAAGTTCCCGGGCCCATGACCTCCCCCGACATCGCTGTGGGTTTCACGATATACGCCTGCACCGGCACGGCGGCGAATTTCATACGATACAGCACCGCGATCACGATGAGGGCTAAAACCACCCACGGTGCGAATTTGCGGATGGCGGGGGGCAAATGAGGCGAGGGCATGGCGAAGTGGATTGTCTAATTGAGCGCCCGAATTCGAGTCGAATCTTCCATTATCGCACCCGGCGCGAGGGCCGTAAGCGCACACCGGCGCCCGACGACGGGGATGTGATTAAGCATCAGATGCAAGTGTGCTGCGTTCATGGTTTTACCTTTGGTTTATGTGTTTGTGTTCGCGGTAACGAGACCGCGATCAAGGTCCAGTTCCTAACCGACCGCCTCGACAAATAATTTCCAACCGGCTTCCGCGTGAGTGTGAAGGTTGAACTTCCCGCCACTCATGCCCCAAAGCACCACCGACGGCTGAATCAGACCGAGGAACAACAGCGATGCCGCCTCCGGCTCCACATCGGAACGGATGCCGCCTTCACGTTGGCCATCCCGGATCAAAGCCTCCACCTCGCGCAGGTAGGCACGAATGACTTCATACATGCGACGGCGGTGGGCGGCAGGGCCGTGCAGCAGTTCTTCCGAAAAGACCACGTGCATGATGCCCTTGTTTTGTTGGATCAAATTCACGTGTTGCACCAGCAAACGGTGCAGCCGTTCCAAGGCCGTCGTTCCGTTTTCCCGTGCGGCGCGCACATTGGCTTGCAAGCGGTCGGCAATCAGATCGAACACCGCACCCAGCACCTGGTTCTTACCCGAATAATGCCGGTAAAGCGCCGACGGCACCACCCCGACGGCTTTCGCTACCCGGGCGACGTTCAAGCCGCACAAGCCATGACGCGCGGCCACGTTCAAGGCCGCCTGCGCCAGTTGTTCCTGGCGGATTTTCGTTTCAGTTTTCGGAGCACGCATGACCGTGGCGACAATGTGAATGGACATTCACAATCTGTCAACGGGAGTGAGGGAAAGACTTGATCTGGGTCAAGTCACTGAGAATTCAGTGAAAAATGCGTAAGTTGAGGAGGAGTCCTCAAAAGGCTCACCACATCACAGCCGACGCTGGCAAATTAATGCCCGCGCTGCAGTTTTATTCCGTATCGGGCCACCGCTGACTGATTGGCGGTTCGTCGCCGGTTCAAATCAAACCTTCGCCGTGGACGCTTCGTAGATGCTTTGGATGGAGGCGTCGAGCTGGGCGTTGAATTCAGCGTCGGATTGCTGCGCGAGCAGACCTTCCGCCAGCGCGCGGGAGAAGCTCGCGATGACGCCGTGTTGTCGTTGCAAGCGCGTGTTGCCTTCCGCGCGGGAGTAGCCGCCCGAAAGCGCTACGACTTTGAGTACCTTGGGATGCTTCACGAGTTCGGCGTGGGCGTCATCCTGCTCGGGCAACGTAAGCTTGAGCATGACTTGGCGTCCAGCCGGCAGCGCGTCGAGGTGCTGGAGCAGGGCGGATTTGAGCAGGGCTTCCGCACCGGCCTTGTCGGGGCAATGAATGTCCACTTCCGGTTCGACGATGGGCATGAGTCCGGCCGCGCTGATTTGCGCCGCCACATCAAATTGCTGTTTGACGATGGCCTGGATGCCGGTGGCATTGGCCTGGTTGATGACGGAGCGCATTTTTGTGCCGAAAATGTGTTTGGCGTTGGCGCGGGCCAGCAGCGCGTCGAGGCCCGGCATGAGCTTCATCAAACGCACGCCGTCGCGTTCCTCCGCCAGTCCTTTGTCCACTTTGAGAAAGGGCACAATGCGTTTGCGCTCCCAGAGATAATCCGCCGTGGGCTGGCCGGCGATGTCGCCGTCCATCGTGCGCTCGAACAAAATGGCGGCCAGGATGCGGTCGCCACTGAACACCGGACTGGTGATGATGCGCGCGCGCATCTGGTGAACCAGCGTGAACATTTCCGCTTCGTTGCTCCAGGCGTCGGGCTTGAGGCCGTAGGCCGCCAGCGCTTTTGGAGTGCTGCCGCCGCTCTGGTCGAGAGCGGCAATGAAACCGGCTTGGGTGCGGATTTTGCGGAGTTGTTGTTCTTTCAGATTCAGTGCGTTCATCATTTTCCTTTCATGCTACGATAGCGACGAATGAGGTGGTTCGTCGAGCTGTCATGTTGCAATTTTGGCGCGGTGCGGCTTTCCAATTCGGGCACGATGCGTTGCGCCAGGACCTTGCCGAGTTCCACGCCCCATTGGTCGAAGGAATCAATGTTCCAAACCGCGCCTTGCACGAACACACTGTGTTCGTAGAGCGCGACCAATTTGCCGAGCGTGGCGGGCGTCAGCTTGTCCGCCAGAATGGTGTTTGAGGGGCGGTTGCCGCTGAAAACCTTGTGCGGCACGAGGGCGGCCGGCACGCCTTCCGCCTTTACTTCCGCGACGGTTTTCCCAAACGCCAGCGCTTCGGCCTGGGCGAAGACATTGGCGAGCAGCAGATCGTGATGTCGGCCGAGCGGAGTCAACGGACGCGCAAACGCGATGAAGTCGCACGGAATCAAGCGCGTGCCCTGGTGGATGAGCTGATAAAACGAGTGTTGTCCGTTCGTGCCCGGTTCGCCCCAAAAAATCGGGCCGGTGGAATAATTCACCGGCTGACCGTCGCGCGTGACGTGTTTGCCGTTGCTTTCCATGGTCAACTGTTGCAGATACGCCGGGAAGCGTTTCAGGTAGTTCTCGTAGGGCAGGACCGCGACCGTTTCCGCGCCGAGGAAGTTCGTGTTCCAGACGGTGAGCAAACCCAGCAGCGCGGGCAGATTCTTCTCCAGCGGGGCGGTGCGAAAATGCTCGTCCATCTCGTGCGCCCCGGCGAGCAGCGCGCGGAAGTGCGCCGGGCCGATCGCGATCATGGTCGAAAGTCCGATGGCTGAGTTCATGGAATAACGGCCGCCGACCCAGTCCCAGAAGCCGAACATGTTCGCGCGGTCAATGCCGAATTCGGCCACCTTCTCCGCGTTGGTGGATACGGCCACGAAATGTCGCGCGACCGCTTTTGCATCGCCGCGAAACGCGCGCAGCAACCAGGCCCGCGCACTGTGCGCGTTGGTCATGGTTTCCAACGTCGTGAAAGTTTTTGAGGAGATGATGAACAGCGTTTCCGCCGGATCGAGGTCGCGTGTGGCTTCCACAAAATCCGCTCCATCCACGTTGGAGATGAACCGGAACGTCATGGAAGGATTGCTGTAATGACGGAGCGCTTCGTAGGCCATCACCGGGCCGAGGTCCGAGCCGCCGATGCCGATGTTGATGACGTTGCGGATGCGGCGTCCCGTGTGCCCCTTCCATTTGCCGGAACGCACGCGGTTGGCGAAGATCGCCATTTTGTTCAGCACCGCGTGAACTTCGGGAACGACGTTTTTTCCGTCCACGCGAATCACAGTGCTCCGCGGCGCGCGCAACGCAACGTGCAGCACGGCACGATTCTCGGTGACGTTGATTTTTTCGCCCCGAAACATGGCGGCAACCTGGTTGCGCAAATCCGTCTCCTTGGCCAGTTGGCCCAGCAAGCGCACCGTTTCCGCGCTGATCCGGTTCTTGGAGTAATCCAGGAAAAGCCCCGCGCCTTCCGCCGTGAACCGTTCGCCGCGGCGTTTGTCCTGCGCGAAGAGTTCACGCAGATGCCGTCGTTTGATGGTCTGGCTGTGACGGGTCAATGCCTTCCAGGCGGGCAGGGTGGTGAGTGGTTTGGTTTTCATGGTTCGATGACTCCTCACGTACTCTCCTTGTGGTGGTCTGGTGGAAAAATCAAAATGATGAGGCCGAGGCAACGAAACAGGCCCGCGAACCGGGCCACTTTGAGTGCCTTTTGCCCTCCGCGTAATTTATGCCGCCCCAAAGGAAACAGGCTGCGCCAACCCACATCAAGATAAGACCGAGAACCGCTCCTGCCTTGCTGCTTGCAGCAAGAACACGTCCTGCGATTTGCAGTATGAAGCCGATGCCAACACCGATGATCGTTTTCGTTTTTTTGTCGGGCAGCATGGCGATGTTGATTGTGGATTGATGCCGCCTGACCCTCAGGTGAGCGGCAGTTGCATTGGGGTGTTCATCGGCATATTGCTATGCTCCGAGTGTGACGGTTTGCCACCGGTTGTCAAACCCGGCTTTTGCCGGATCCATCGGGGATTCTGCCGTCGGCAGGGAGTCAGCGCAACGGCTGGGGGAGGGACACGTTCCACCGTGTCCCAAACTAAATCATCAACAAAACGTGGAGCGGGCGCTCAGACCGAGCCGGAACTCACGAACGCAAAAAGTATTTTACCCGGGGTTACGTGCGGGACACGCGGTTCAGTGTTCATCCAATCTTGTTATCCCGTCAATTGCCTCCGGGGTGGTTCAGGGACGCGGTGGAACGCGTCCCTCCCAGGAAAATATCATCGCTGCAGAAAATTCATGTCGAAGCGGTCCCGTTTAGCCAGGGCGGAACCTCAAAACGGCTAAGCCGGAACGATTCGATTGGAGTTTGGGTGGAACGGGCCACTGGCCCGTTCTGTCGGGCTACCAGCCCGACAGCTGAACGCAAAGAGTGCGAACCAAATGGTGTGCGATCTCCGTGCGCTTGGCTAGGCGGCAAGTTGCCGCCCAGAACGGCCAAGTTGGCCGTTCCACCTGGATCAACTGCATCGTTCCGGTTAACGGGTCCAGCTCGGCAGCTCGGCACGCGGGACGCGTGAATTGCCAACTCTGGCGTCATGCCGGGTTCGCTGCCGCGCACGGTTAGGCGTCGGGTTTCTCATTTTGTGCAAGCTCTCGAAACAGCAAACAAACCCCTGTCGCCCACAGCACGAGGGTTAAAGCGCTACTCAAATCGATCAGCGTCCAAAACACGTTGGATGAAGTCTCGGCCATCCACGAGACAATCGAAATCACCGCATTAAGCCCGGCGGAAATCGCGATAAGAAGAACCTCCGTCGCGCCCGCTGCTGGTAAAACTGGATAGCAGCGGCAAAGACGATTGCGCTGGTGACGAAGGCCAACCAATCCACCAGACGCGGAATGAAGTGTTCGAGTGTCATAGACGCGGTGGGGCCGCCATCGGTGCAGCGCCTCGTTCGGTGTTCACCCTGCGCAATCTCTCAAGCAACGTCTCCGGAGTCGAATCAAAGTTCCGACCGACATCAGGCGCTGAACAGGCAGCATGCAAGGCTTCGGACATATCCGTAAAAATGTCGTGAAGCGCCTCTGGAAGACGGCGGTCGCTCCAATCGTCGTACTCCAAGAAATAAAAATCTACAAAGCGACAATTGGCGCCCGTTCGGCCCTCCGGCGAACAAAGATACAGGAGCGGACCAGTGACGCGTCGAACCACCGACGTGAGATCAACGGCTTTTGAAGCCACTGCAACCCGCCCCTCCTGAACCAACGCTTTGGTCGTTGCGTCAACCATACGTCACCGAACGGCCAAGTACTGGGCCCCGCCGCCGGGAACTCCCGCCACCCTGCGACCGGAGCGCCAAACGCAGGGCGCAAAGGCCGTTGGCGCCAGCGCGGGGTCGGGCGGCATCCTCAAAACCACCCCTTTTTCTCGACGACATAAATACGGTGAAACTCCTCGTCGGTCCTCGTCAGGTAAATAATGCCCTCAATCAATCCAATGATGCCCATGGGAATCGCCCCGTAGCCGCAGGTGAGAACGGAAACCAGCAACATGATAATGGCGGGCGTGGTCAGACCGAGGATGAACTTATGAACGCCTAAACACCCCAAAAATATCGCGCATAATCCGGCCGCGAGCTTGTCCCCACTCGGCGCGCCTGTCGGTGAACCGGTGGGCGGAGGGGCAACCTCACGAAAAATTCCGGTAGCCACCAAATCTCTCGGCTCGAAATCAACCCGCATGCCGCGCGTTGGTGGTTCCGATGCCCGCCACTCTGAACCGGTGAACCGGTAGCGCTGCTGGTCGTCACCACTGATGAGGCCTTCGTTTGTTTGAATGCTGAACTCGAGGATGGAGCCCTTCATGTTTTTGTCCGTTGTGTGTTGCGTGACGGGTGATACCGCCTAACGACCCCAGCTCTGCGGCCCGGCGCACGGGACGCCATGATTGCCATTGCGCCGCTCCCGTTGGTATTAGAAGCAGGAGCACGAGGTAGAGGTATTGTTTCTTATTCATCTTCATGTCGAACGACACGGGTGAGCGACCGCCGCCGGCAAGCAGGGTGGAGCGCACGGAACGCTCTCGAATGCATGCAAGGCTTCGAGCGGAAGCGCCGGGCGGCGGTTCGTCTCCACCCGCTTGTTGGACAGTGTCGCTAGCTGAGATTCTGGACCCCTGAGGCGATGTCCCGGCACACTCATTTCCGTGCTCCATACTGCTCAAGTATTTTCGTAATTCGTCGGAGTCTTCCTCGGTGCCACCACGACTCATCCGCAGCCCGTTCCTGCGCCCGCTGAATTGGTGTCCTCCCTGCGTCGTCCTTGGCGTCCCACTGCGCACCATGCTTGAGCAGCAGCTCGACCGTATCGACCTGTCGTCCATCAACGGCCCAATGCAGGGCAGTGGCACCTCTGTAATCATTCGCGTTGACGTTCGCTCCGTGGTCAAGCAGCAGCCGCACTATGTCCTGCTCGCCGCTGAAGCAGGCGGCTTGCAGAGCAGTGGTACCTCCGTCGTTTCGCGTATTTGCGTCCGCCCCCGCATCCAGCAACAATCTCACGAGTTCCTCTTTGTGGTTGTACGAGCAGGCGAACCACAACGGAGTTTCCCCACGGTTGTTGGTCACTTCGACGCTAGCCCTCTGTCTGAGCAGTAACTTCACAACTTCCGTTTCTCCGCAAAAAGCTGCCCAGTGAAGAGGAGTCGATCCATCACTCGCACGCGCATCGACCTCAGCTCCCTCGTCGAGCAGCAGCTTCACCACTTCTATATTGCCAGGTCTCACAGCCCAATGCAGGACGGTCGCTCCGTGGTCTCGCTCATGAATCAAGGCGCGGTCCTTTCCCAGGAAGGCCCTCACGCGGCGGACGTCGCCACTAACCGCGGCTCCACAAATCCCAGCATCAGGTCGATAGGCTTTCTTGGCGTAAGCTTCGTTCGAGAAGATCAGGAGCAGTGCCGAAGCGATGCTGATCAACCGTGGGGCAGAGCGGTTTGACCACTCGAAAGTGCCCTGGCTCTCGACGAATCGATTCATGTCCGACGTCCCCAGCTCAGCGATCCGGCGCACGGGACGCGACGATTGCCAACCACAGCGCCATGCCGGGTTCGCTGCTGGCCTATGACTCTTTCGTAAATCATCTCGGAGTGGCCAGACGCTCCAAGCATGCCGCCGCGTCCAAGCCGTCGTCTATCGCCTCGCAGATGACGTCGGTGATATCGTCATCGGAGCCGGTAACTCGCGGGTCGCGGCGAATGGCTGCGAGCAGCGCCGGCTCATCGCCGATCCCGAAGTCGCCGTCCAGCCATGCACGCACGGCGGCCAGGGGAGTGAGGGCGCGCAAGCGCTCGAACCGCTCTTTGTTCTGTGATTGAAACGTCATGTGTGGTGGGAGGGGTGAAGCCGTCTAACGCCCCAAGCTCGGCGACGTGCGCCGACAGCGAGCGTGGACTGCAAAGATGATGTTCGAGTTATCATAATCGTTCGCCTACCCGGCGGAGCGGCGGTTCGCTGCAGCGCATGGTGCGGCAACACATCTTAATCCCACCACCAATACAAAAACTGTGACGGCGCAAGCAACATCGCGCCGAAGCATAAAAGACACGCGAGAGCATATACTCCCAAATAATAAAGGCAAACTCTCCAGCGCCGAATCAACAAACAAAGCAGAAAGGCAACAGGCCATGCAAAAATACTGACCAGCAATAAAATGCCGAAATACCCGGTTGCAATCGAGGCGTGTGTAATCAGTGGTGCTGGGAAACCGCGCTCGCCGATGGATGTGGGCCACGCTCCGAGACTCTGGTGCATGTGAATCGCCAGCGAGTAAAAGAAGGCGAGCATCAACAACGACGGAGACACAGCGACGATGAATCCGATGCGAGACTGCCTGGCAGGTCGCATGCGAAAGGCAACGACAATCGCTGCCAATGCGGGAATACCCGCGAGCAGCGCGAAAAGTAGGATGGGAGATGTGGCCGTTTGCATGACGCGCGGTGCCGCCTAACATTTAAGTGAGCGACAGTTGCATTGGCCTGTTTGTCGCCAGATCATGGTGTGCAAATTGTGAGCGCATTCCAATTCCTTGTCAATCTGTGAGCTTGCCAAAGCAACCCGCCTTGTTGTCGCCGAGTCTGAAGTCAAAGCGACTGCGCCTGTTGTGCGCTTGGACTCTAATTCCAAGTTGCCAGAACGAGGTCGGAAAGGAGGTCATGGCGTTGCGAATGGAAGGCCGCTCAAGCATGCGGTTTGCGGCGCACAGCGATGGTTTCCGCAAACAGATCGAGGACGTGCGGGCGCGACAGCGTGCCGACGAGCCGCAGGCCTTGCAAAGGGCTGACGACGGAGATGTTCGGCTGGTGACTAGCGCGAGGAAATTTTTCGGGCCGGACGCGGGTCGGCCCACAAGCGGAAGCCGCCCAAGAAGGCGTTGGCGTTGTCGCCGGCACGGCAACCGGGCGGGAGTTTTTTGAAGCGATGCACATTGCCGCCGCCGAGCACGACGTCGTCGGGCAGCAGCGCGGCGGTCAACAGCTTGACGACGTTGTTGACGTGCTGCCGCCATTTGTGTTCGCCGAATTTTTTCAGGCCGCGAATGCCCAGATAATCCTCAAAGGTCGCATCGCGATAAGTGAGATGCGCCAGTTCCATGGGGATCAGGACGCCGTCGGCAACCATCGCCGAGCCCAAGCCCGTGCCCAGGCCGAGAAACAGCATTTTGCCGTCGCGATAACTGCCCAGCGCCTGCATCGCGGCGTCGTTGATCATTTTTACGGGGCGTTGGAAGGCGGCCGGGTAATTGAAGCGCATCCACCCTCGGCCGAGATTCCACGGCTCTTCCGTTGGCCGGTCGTGCAGCACGGGTCCGGGATAGCCGAGGGAAACGACATCATAAGGCCAATCGGCGGTTCGCTGGCGGACTTCGGCGACCAGTTGCCTGGGCGTCAGCGTCGGACCGGAATCAAACTGCCGATGAACGGACTGGCCGGTGACCAGGATTTTGACGTGGGTGCCGCCGATATCAATGACCAGCACCCGGCGGCGGGGGCGACGCGCGGCGGATTTTTTTGCCGCGCCCGGTTGGCGTTCGTTTTTTCTCATTCGGCGGATGCTTGTCGTAAACCCAGGCGCTTCAAGCGCGCATGGCCCCGCCATGCTGCGTTGCCGTGGAAGGGCAGGCAAGCGGTCTTTGCGCCGGCGGCACTTCGCAAAAGCGTGCTGCGTAAGAGAAACGCGCGTCCTTGCTGCCGGGGCGGCGTGCGTTTCCCGAAGGCAAGAACTCGTTATTGCTTTTTAAGCCGCGCCTCGAGATAGGCTTTCAATACCACCACGTTATTATGTTCCGTATCGTGCGAGCTGAATAACAAGGTGGCATCCTCTTTTTTCACCGCGTCGAGGAGCGGTTGCCAGGCGGCCTTGTTGGCGTCCAACTCGGCCCGATAGCGTTTCTGGAATTCAGGCCACTTGGCCGGATCGTGACTGAACCATTTGCGCAACTCGGTGCTGGGCGCCACGTCGCGAAACCAACCGTCCAATTTGGCCGCCTCCTTGGTCATGCCACGCGGCCAGAGCCGTTCGACCAGATAGCGTTTGCCATCGCTTTTGGCCGGCGGATCGTAAACGCGTTTGATCTGAAGCATACGTCCCCCATGTTTCCATCTCCGGTTCAATAACCGCCGAAGTCTTCCAGGCGGATGTCGTCATCGTCCACGCCGGTCTGGTTGAGCAACTCATGCACAGCGTTGACCATGCCCGGCGGGCCGACGAGGTAATAGATGGGCGAAGTGGTTTCGCTGGTGTATTTGTTCAGCAATTCGGGCGTCAGACGACCTTTTTCTCCGGACCAGTTTTCGGCGGCTTCGGCGTCGGTCATGATTGGGACAAATCGGAAGTTGGCGTTCTGTTTTTGCAACCCGGTCAGTTCGTCCAGAAATGCCGTGTCCTGCGGTCGGCGGTTCAGGTAGAGCATCAGTAATTTATGCGGTAGATGCTCGTGCGCCGCCCGCACCAGCATGCTGCGCACGGGCGTGACGCCGATGCCGCCCACGATGAACACGGCGGTGCGGGCGGTGTTGTTGTGCAGAGTCAGGCTGCCGTTGGGGCCTTCAATCTGCACTTCGGTCCCGAGCGGAAGCTGGGCCAGCACCCGTTTGAAGGCCGAGTCGCGCAGGCGGGTGGCGACCATCAGAAAATCCTCGTGCGGCGCGCTGGTGATGGACAACGCGCGCCCATTGCCTTCGGCGTCGGTCTCGCTGGGGTTCAGCAGGGTCAGTTCCAGGTATTGGCCGGACCGAAAAGTGAAGCCGGCCGGCTTCTCGAATTGGAACGCCATGGTGCGTTCGGCGACGGTGATCCGGTTTTTCAGCCGGACTTGATATTGGTTGTCTGCGGTTTGCGTGCTCATTTTATTTTCCTTTCTGCGGCAATTTTTACTGTGTTTCCGCCGCTGATTCAATGCGGCGTCTCTATGAAATGTCGGCCAGAAGCGTTGCTTGGGTTTTCCGGATGGGCTGGTTGCGATGCCCTCTCTACGTTGCTTCCTCCCCGCGGAATTGCAGCGGGAGACTGGCAAAACCGCTGGCCGGATAAACGGCCAACGTGGGTGGTTTATCTAGGACGGTCAGGATGGCCGTGGTGCGTCCCAATAATTCCTCCATGAACACCCGCAACTCGAGCCGCGCCAGGGGCGCACCCGGGCAAACATGGATGCCCGCGCCCCAGAGCAGGTTTAGGGAGGGATCCCGATCCAACCGGAAGGCGTCGGGCGCGACGAAGACGGCTTCATCGCGATTGGCCGAAATCCACATCAACGTAATGCGCTCGCCGGCATTGATTTGCCGGCCGCCGATCTGCACCGGGCGTTTGGCGATCCGCCGGTTGGCCACCAGCGGCCCGTGGATGCGGAGGATTTCTTCAATGGCCGCCGGAAGCAGGCGGTGATCGGCGCGCAACTGCGCTTGCACCTCCGGCTGTGTGGCCAGGAACTCGGTGAGAATCCCCGTGGCCGCCGCGATGGTGCCGATTTCGCCGACCGTCCAATTCCGCAGGATGCTCGCGATTTCCTCGTTGCTCAGCGGGCGGTCCCACACCTGGGCGTGCATCAAGGCGGCGGTGAGATCGGTTTCAGGGCCCGCCCCTGCTTGCAGCCGGGTTTCCAGCAGGTCGTCAACGATGCCCTCGAATTCCAGCGCGATTTGGGACATGGCTTTGCGGTCCTGCGCCAGGGTGGCTTCGTGGTTCTTGCGGGTCCATTGCGCCAACGGTGTGTGCAAGAGCGCCGGCCAGCCGAGGAACGCGCATTGGGCTTGCACGGCAAACGGCCGGGCCACGGCGCTGATGAATTCCACCTCCGGACGCGCGCTCAACAGCCGGGTGAGGTTCGCGGCGGTTTCCCGGCAAACGGGCTCAAAGGCCGCCACCCGTTCGGCGGAAAAAAAGGGCTCAATGAGGCGCCGGTAGGCGGTGTGTTCCGGCGGGTCCATACCGTTGGGCACAGAGAGGTGCCGGGACACCGCATTGCTGAAGGTCTCATGATCCAGCAACACGCGCAGCACGTCTTCGTGGCGGAACAACGACCAACCCAGGAACTCGCTGTACGCGACGGGGCAGCGGCGCCGCATCGCATCGTACGCGGCGCGCTGGTCGCGCAACACTTCCGGCGCCGTGGGGTCCCAATCGGGCGCCGGACGATTTGCGGAGGGCGCGTTTTTCATCGGGCGGAAATCTCCAGCATGCGTTCGATGGGGAGGCGGGCGCGTTGGAGCAGCGGCGCCGGCAATTCCACCCGGGGATGGAGTTGCCGCAGGCAATTCCGCAGTTTTTCCAGCGTGTTCAGCTTCATGAATTTGCACTGGCTGCAACGGCAGTTGTCCGCCGGCATTTGCATGACATCATAAGTGGGGGCGCAAATGAATTCCTTGCCAGGACATTCCTTGCGCAGGCGATGAATGATGCCCGATTCCGTCACGATGATGAACTGCCGGGCCGGGCTGGTCCGGCAATAGGCGATCATCTTTTCCGTGGAACACACGGCGTCAGCCAGCTCGCGCACTTCCCGCAGACTTTCCGGGTGGACCACGACTTTGGCGTCCGGGAAGGAGGCTTGCAGCCGCAGCAAACTGTCCCGGCGAAATTCAACGTGCGCGTAACAGTTGCCCCGCCAGAGGGTCATCGGGCGGCCCGTCTGTTCCATGACCCATGCGCCCAGATTTTCATCCGGCACAAACAACAAATCCCTGTCCGGAGGCGCCGCCTCGACGATTTTCACCGCGTTGCCGCTGGTGCAGATGACATCGGTGAGCGCTTTTACCTCGGCGCTGCAATTGATGTAGGCAATGGTGTAGAAATTGGGATTGGCCTGCTGCAACGCGCGCAGCTTGTCCGCCGGGCAGCTTTCTTCGAGCGAGCAACCGGCGTTGCGATCCGGCAGGATCACCAGCTTGTCCGGATTCAGAATTTTGGCGGTCTCGGCCATGAAATGCACCCCGCAAAACACGATCACGTCGGCGTCGGTTTGGGCCGCCTGCTGCGCCAGCCCCAGCGAGTCGCCCACAAAATCCGCCACGTCCTGGATCTCGGGCACTTGATAATTGTGCGCCAGAATCACGGCGTTCAACTCGCGTTTCCGGTCGCGGACTTCCTGCATCAGCTCCAGCGTGGGCGCGGACGGCGTCGAAGGCGGAAGGGTCGGTACACGGGCGGGCGCGTCCGGGAGAGGGGAAAGAGTGGAGTTCATACGTGGTTGGGCGCCGCCGGTGTTGGGGCCAGCGCCTGTTGAAAGTCTTCGAGCAAGTCCTCGATATCCTCGAGGCCGACCGAGACACGCACGAGCCCGTCGTGGATGCCGGCGTGTTCGCGTTCCGCGGGCGTCATCAAGCGGTGGGAGGTGCGGCTGGGTACACACACGAGGCTTTCCACCCCGCCCAGACTCAAGGCGGGCCGAACCACGCGCAAGCGGCGCAAGCACTCGTCCACCTGCTGCGGTGCCCGCAGTTCAAATGACAGCATGCCGCCGAAGCCGCGCATTTGTCGGGCGGCAATGGCGTGATCGGGATGTCCGGGCAGGCCGGGGTAATTCACACGGGCCACCGCGGGATGCGTTTGCAGAAATTGCGCCAGTCGTCCGGCGTTTTCGTTGTGACGTTGGACGCGCAACGCCAGCGTTTTCAGGCCGCGCTCCAGTTGCGAGCAGGCGTGGGCGTCCAGCATCCCGCCGTAGTTCGTGGCGCATTCGCGGAGGCGCTGAATGATCGTGTCCGACGCCACCACAATGCCAGCGGTCACGTCGCTGTGGCCGTTGAGATATTTGGTGGCGCTGTGGATGACGGCGTCAAAGCCCAGCAGGAGCGGATTTTGATTGATGGGCGTGGCGAAGGTGTTGTCAATGACCGCCAAGACGCCGCGCGCGCGGGCGAGTTGGGCCACCGCCGCAAGGTCCACGCAACGCAGCAGGGGGTTCGAGGGGGATTCGACATACACCAGACGCGTGCGGTCGCGCAGCGCGGCGGCGAATTCCTCCGCCGTCCGGCAAAAGGAGATGGCCACCCCGAACCGTGTGAGCTCCCGAGAGGCCAGTTGATGAGTGCCGCCGTAAAGATCCGCTTGGAATACGGCGTGATCGCCCGGCTTGAGGTGCGCGAAGAGCAGGGTGGTAATCGCCGCCATGCCGGAACCAAACACCAGCGCCGCCTCGCCCTGTTCCAGCGCGGCCAGTTTGTGGTTGATGACGCGCTGGTTGGGCGTGTTGAAGAAACGCGGATAAAGATTCTCGTTGGTCGGATTCGGGAACGCGTAGGTCGTCGAGGTAAAGACGGGACTGCCCACGCTGCCGGTGGCGGCGTCGGCATGCGTCCCGGCGTGAATGCAAAGCGTCGAGGCGCGCAAGGATGGGCGGGTGACGGTCACGAGAGATGCGTTCTCAGGCCGGTGACCTTGATCACCAGCGCGCCGCGGGCCCAGGGAAACTGCGCCTTGGCTTTGTCGGCCCGGGGTCCGGACGTTTCCAACGTGCCCGTGCCCGTTACGGTGCAGCCTTGACCCTGTCCGCTGGCACGGGCCACCGCGCCCGTCGCAAAGAGCAATTGAACGCGCGGATCGTGCCGCAGATTTTCTGCGGTCTTCTCGTAGCTGCCCGCCGGGAAAATGATTTCGTCATTCTCTATGCCCAATTTCAGCGCGTAGCTGGTCCAACAACCCGCCAGATGCGGTCCATCCGGGCCGGCCGTCGCAATGGCCACCCACTCGGATTTCTCGATGACTTCACGGTAAACACCTTCGATTTGGCTCATGATATCCTTTCTTCGTTTGGGTCGTTGTCGGTTGGGCGCTTGCTCGCGGGAGTCCCCCAAGCGGCCACAGTTGCGGGCCGGTTTATACCGCCGCCAGCGCTTTGACAAAGAGCACGTTGTTTTCTTTGTGAACGTGTTGGTGCGTCTCTTTCTCCAACTGCCGCAAGCCGTCGTAAAGGGCGCGGAACGTGTTGCAGGCCCACTCCGGCGGCGTGTAATTATCGGTCAATTCCTTGAAGCGCGCCAGCGCCGCGCCCGCTTCATCGTGTTCGGATTCCAGCTTGGCGAAGATCGCCTTGAGTTCCGCCGTTTCCGCCGTTTTATCGCCGATCTTGGCTTCCCATTGCCGAATTTTCGGAAAGACAATCTGGTCTTCTTCGTCGGTGTGCGTGGCCATGTCGGCTTGGAACGCCTCAAACACCCGCCGCACTTCATGCAGCCGCGGTTCGTGATCGCCGTGAACAGCCGCCACCTTGCGCGTCATGAAATCCAGCCGCGGCAATTCTTCGCGCAGGAACTGGTGATGCACCTGCTCGATGTGATCGCACAGTGCGGTCAGGCTCATGGCGTCGGGATTGGCGGTCACGTCGCCGGGCGCGCCGTCAAAGGCCTTTAGCATTGTGATGACCGTTGCGGGGTCCAGCCCTTTGGCGCGGCAGGCTTCCGCCAGTGATTGCTTGCCGCCGCAACAATAATCAATGTCGAGGTTGTCAAAGATTCGCGACCGGGCCGGGGTGGCGCGAATAATGTCGCCCACCGTGGTTTCTGGGGTGATGGTATTCATATCAGGTTAAACAGAGCAGGGGAGCCGACCCGGGATTTTTGATGCCAACCCGGGACCATTGGGGGAACGCGGACAAAAACCTGCCCACGCCGGTTCCTCCCGCCTGGGATGGGCGGTTTGCCTCGGGCGCCGGACCGGCAGAAATGGCGTTATTCATCGGCATTCTTCGTGAGTAGCAATATAGCGGTCTAATCATGTATAGCAAATACATATTTAGCTTGGTCCCCCGCTTTTTCGGGGACGAGCGTGAGGTGTTTTTGCCGGTGCTGGCTGTCGGTCAGTGTGTTGCCGGCCAATGCGGCGGGAGGGTACCGTTCCGGCCCGTGAGGATTCCCTTCGGCAGGCGTGTTTGTTTTATTGCATCAGCGGCCTGGCGATTCCTTTGAAGTAGCCGGTGCGCCGGTTGCCAGACCCAGGTGTGAAAGATTTGAAAACGAGCGGGTTCTATGTAATATGCCGACCGCATGGCCGATTAATTGACAAAAAAGACGCCCAACGCCCGTGGATCCTTTGAATCTCACCTATGTTGAAGAGCTGTACGCCGGCTACCTGCGGGATCCGGCGTCCACCCCCCCGGAATGGCAGCGTTATTTTGCCCGCCTGACCAACGGCGAGCCGGCGGAGAAACAGTTCCAGCCCGGCCCCAGTTTTCCCGCTTACAGCGTTTTCAATCCTCCGGCCCCGCGACGGGGGAGATTGCTGCATCACGAGGTATCCGGCATTGCGGGCCGCCAGGAGGGCGTGGATGCGCTGGTCCGGAGTTATCGCACGCGCGGCCACCGCATGGCCCAGGTGGACCCACTGCAGCAACCCTTGACGCTGCCGCCGGAGCTGGACCCCGCTTATCACGGGCTCACGGAAGCGGATATGGATCGGCTCTTCGCTTGCGCCACGATGGAAGCGGATCGGCTGCTGCCGTTGCGGGAAATCATCGAGCGGTTGCGCAACACCTACTGCCGTTCCATCGGCGTGCAGTTCATGCACATTGACGATTATGAAACCCGGCTCTGGTTGCAGGAACGGATGGAGCGCACCCAAAACCGTCTGCCACTGGACCGGGACGAGCAGCTTCGCATCCTGACCCGCCTGACCGACGCGGTGATGTTTGAGGAATTCATCCGCAAGAAATTCATCGGTGCGAAAAGCTTCTCCCTTGAGGGTTGCGAAAGTTTGATCCCACTGCTGGATCTGGCCATTGAACGCGCGGGGGAACAAGGCATCACCGACATCGTCCTGGGCATGGCCCATCGCGGCCGCCTGAATGTGCTGGCCAATATCATCGGTAAAAGCCCGCGCGAAATCTTTCGTGAGTTTGAAGATTCCGGCGCGAAATCCCGGGATGCCAGTGGTGGTGACGTGAAGTACCACCTCGGTTACAGCAACGACTGGACCACGGCCACCGGCAAGCAGGTACACCTTTCGCTCTGCTTCAATCCCAGCCACCTGGAGTTCGTCAATCCGGTGGCCACAGGCCGAGTGCGCGCCCGGCAGGATTTGATGGGCGACACTAAGCGCACCCGCAGCATGGCGGTGTTGATTCACGGTGACGCGGCCTTCATCGGTGAGGGCGTGGTGCAGGAGACGCTCAACTTGAGCCGCGTGCCGGGCTACACCGTGGGCGGCACGCTGCACATCATCGTCAACAATCAGATCGGTTTCACCACCCGCCCCAACGAAGGGCGCTCATCCATGTACGCCACCAGTGTGGCCAAAATGCTCCCGGCGCCGATCTTCCACGTCAATGGTGAGGACCCGGAAGCGGTGGCCCAATGCGTCCTCCTGGCGTTGGAGTTCCGCGCCCGGTACCAACTGGATGTCGTGATTGACATGTATGGTTACCGCCGGCTGGGTCACAACGAAAGCGACGAACCCACCTTCACGCAGCCGGTGCTATATCGGCGCATCGCCGAGCGCAAATCCGTACGGGAGGGTTATCTGGAACATTTGCTCAAGCTCGGCGAAGTCACCCGGGCGGAAGCCGATCAGATCGCCACGCATCGTCAGACGCTGCTGGAGCAGAATCTGGCCGAAGCCCGCAGTGAACCGGGGACGCAACTGAAATTCGAGCGTTCGAAAAAATGGAAAAACTATTTTGGCGGCCCGGAACCGACGGAAGAAACCGCCACCGGCGTGGACCAACAAAAACTCGCCGCGCTGCTCGAAGCGCAAACCCGGCTCCCGGACGATTTCCATCCGCACCCGAAAATTGTGCGCTGGCTGGCGGCGCGTAAGAAAATGGCGCGCGAGGAGCACGCTCTCGACTGGGCGGCGGCGGAATCCCTCGCCTTCGCCACGCTGGCCCTGGAAGGCGTGCGCATCCGTTTGAGCGGTGAAGACAGCGGCCGCGGGACGTTCAGCCATCGGCATGCGGTGCTGCACGATTACGAGAACGGCCAGCTTTACACCCCGCTGCAACATCTCGCCCCCGATCAGGCGCCGGTGGACATCTGGAACAGCCCGTTGTCCGAAACCGGCGTCCTGGGCTTTGATTACGGTTACAGCCTCGACTGCCCCAACGGATTGATTTTATGGGAAGCGCAGTTTGGTGATTTCGTCAATGCCGCCCAGGTGATCGTGGACCAGTTCATCGTCAGTGCCGAAAAGAAGTGGGATCAGTTCAGCGGCTTGGTGCTGCTCTTGCCCCACGGTCTCGAGGGCCAGGGACCGGAGCATTCCAGTGCGCGGCTGGAACGCTTTCTCCGCGAAGCCGCGGAGGACAACATCCAGGTCGTCTATCCCACCACGCCGGCCCAGTATTTTCACCTGCTGCGCCGGCAGGCCGTGCGGCGCTGGCGCAAACCACTGGTGGTCATGACCCCGAAAAGTCTGCTGCGCCATCCGCAATCGGTTTCCACGCTGGCGGAACTGGCCACCGGCCGTTTTCAGCGGGTTATTCCGGATGACCTGCCGCCGGCCGCGCTCTCCAAAATCAAACGGGTGCTCTTGTGCAGCGGCAAATTCTATTTTGAATTAGCGGAACAGCGCGCCAAGGCCAAACGCGATGACGTCGCCATCCTCCGCGTCGAACAGCTCTACCCGTGGCGCGACGAACTGCTGCAAACGGCGTTGTCACCTTACCGCGAGGGCACGCCGGTTTTTTGGGTGCAGGAGGAACCCGAAAACATGGGCGCCTGGTATGATTTCCGCGTGCGATATGGGGACCGTCTGTTTGGGCGCTGGCCGTTTGCCGGCCTCTCGCGCCCGGCGTCCGCCAGTCCCGCCACCGGGTCCGCGAAAGCCCATCAACAGAAACAGGCGGCGTTGATTGCCGCCGCTTTGGGAGCATGAGGTTATGACCATGGAGATAAAAGTGCCCGCCGTCGGTGAGTCCATCACCGAAGTGGAAATCGGCGACTGGCTGAAAACTGAAGGTGCCACCGTGGCGAAGGACGAGAATCTGGTGGTCATTGAAACTGAAAAGGCCACGGTGGAATTGCCGGCGCCGGCGGCGGGACGACTGACCCGGATTCTGAAACCGACCGGCACCACAGTCAAAGTCGGCGAGACCATCGCTTGGTTGGAAGCCAACAAGACAGCGGCGACAAGCGAGCCGGCACCGGCGGTGGCTACGGCCGCAGCGCCACCCGCGGCGTCCCGCGCCCGCGCCACCCCGCTGGCTGAAAAAGTCCTGGCCGAGCACGGTCTGCACGCCGACGACGTGCCCGGCACCGGGCCCGGCGGGCGGGTTTCGAAACAAGACGTTCTGCGCCACCTGCAGCAACAATCGGAGAAAGCCGCCGAAGCGGCGACCGCCCCCAGTCCGGCCTCGGAGCGTCCCCCGGCGACGTCCGTCCCTGCTCCCCCGCCGGTCGCCAAGCCAGAGGCTGCGGCCCGGGAAGAGCAGGTGGTGCGCATGAGCCTGTTGCGCCGCACCATCGCCAAGCGCCTGGTGGAAGCGCAACACACGGCCGCGTTGTTGACCACGTTTAACGAAGTGGACATGTCGTCCGTCATGGCGTTGCGACAGCAGTACCAGGAAACCTTCCAGAAAAAATACGGCGTGAAACTGGGTTTCATGTCGTTCTTCGTCAAAGCGGTGATTGAAGGGTTGAAACAATTCCCCGGTTTGAACGCCGTGATCCGCGATGCGAATATTGTTTATCACAACTATCATGACCTCGGCCTGGCCGTCAGCACGGAGCGTGGCTTGGTCGTCCCGGTCTTGCGTGATGCGGACCGGTTGAGTTTCGCGGAAATTGAGCGCGCCATCGCCGATTTCGCACAACGCGCCCGGGATGGCCGGATCAAACCCGAGGAACTCGAAGGCGGCACGTTCACCATCACCAACGGCGGGGTGTTCGGTTCGCTGCTTTCCACGCCGCTGGTCAACCCGCCGCAGAGCGGCATCCTCGGCATGCACGCCATCCAGGAACGCCCTGTGGCGGTGAACGGACAGGTGGTGATTCGCCCGATGATGTACGTGGCGTTGACGTACGATCACCGGATTGTGGATGGCAAGGAAGCCGTGCTGTGCCTGCGCCGCATCAAAGACGGCGTGGAAAACCCGGCGCGTTTGCTGCTGGAAGTTTGACCCGGCCGATTGGTCGTCAAACGGAAATTGCGCCCTGGCCGACAATGGCTCCGGCGAAGATTGGTTCGCCATTGACTTGCGAAGAGGTTGGCCGGTTGAGTTCGGACACTTTGATCTTTATGTACGCCAACATGATTAAATTATTTCTGCGGCTTTCCCTCGGGATCGGATTTTTGTCCGCCGTGGCGGATCGCTTTGGTTTCTGGCATCAAAACGTGGCTTGGGGGAATTGGGAGAATTTTCTGAAATACACCGCGAAACTGACTCCTTGGCTGCCCGAAGCATTGGTCCCGGTGGCCGGCATTATTGCGACCGTCGCCGAGATCATCTTTGCCGTGGCCTTACTCGTTGGTTTTCGCACCCGTATGTTTGCCCAACTCAGTGGCGGGTTGCTGCTCGTATTTGCCTTTTCCATGGCGGGGGCATTGGGAATCAAGCCGCCACTGGACTACTCGGTGTTTGCCGCATCCGCGGGCGCTTTTGCTTTGTCTTTGTTGCCGGGAAAATTTTTGGAATTGGACAACCTGTTTTTTAAGAAACACAACCCCAAGTAGCCAACCATCCTTTCACCGGCTTTCGCCTCCGGAGCGCAGCATAAACGCGGCAAATTGATGCTCGGGGTTTTACGGCTGGCGGGACCAAGACCGTTCCTCCCTTGGAGCGTTCAATTGATTTTCAACTCACGGCGTGAAGTCAGGGATTTAGAATGACCCGATAAAACCGGTTGCTGTGCATTGGAGAAGCCGCATCCGTTTGGCGCCGGGCCAGTTTATTGGCGGATCACCAGCACCGGGCGGGGACTGCGGCGGAGGACGCCTTCGGTCACGGATCCGAGCAGTTTTTTCGTCAGACCGGAACGCCCGCTGGATCCCAGGCAGATGAGATCGGCGCCGAAGCGTTCCGCCGCCTGACAAATCGCCACTTCAGGATGGGGATGCTCCACGACTTCGATCCGACTGTGGATTCCCCGGCGTTCGGCGTCGTGGGGCACGAGGGGTTGCAAGCGGTCCGCCAGCGCGCGCTTTTGTTCCGTGGACGGACTGTCGTCGGAGTCGGGTCGGAACGGGCCCGCCGGGGCGATGACATGGACCAGGCAAACTTCTCCGCCGGCGGACGCGGCGCCGTAAGCGAAAGCGACCGCCCGGTTGCCGGGCTTCGAGAAATCCGTGGCGACCAACACGCGCCGGTAGGTGGGGATGGATTCAGGGCCGGCCTCCCGCGCCTCGGATGTAGGCACGCAAACGATGTTGGCGTTGGCCTGGTGCAAGACTCCGCGGGAAACGGAACCCAGCCAAAACCGGCGCAATCCGCGCCGTTGATTGGTGCCCAAGACCATCAGGTCCGCCGCTTCGGCCTGGGCCAGTTCGATGAGTTTTTCCTCCACCGGCCCCCAGCCGGACACGATGCGTAATTCGGGCAGGTTCGCGCCGAACACCCGCGCGCAACGTTCCTGGAGATCGCGTTTGAGCAGCGCCTGGACTTCCGGCACGTTCTCCGCCAGCGCCGCCTGGCCGCCGATGCCAAAACGCCACGTCTCCCGGGGTGGCCACGAAACATAGGTAACCGTCACCTGACCCTCGCCCAGCGCGAGCAACGCCGCCACCCAATCCAGTGCCGAGTCTGAACTCGGGGAGAAATCGTAGCCCACAAAAATTTTGAGCCGGTGTTCGCCTTTGGCCCAAGCCAGCAAGCTCTCGTGGTTTCGCACCACCAAGGTGGGCACTTTGGAGAGTTGGGCGGTTTTTTCCGCGACACTCCCCACCAACCAACGGCTGGGGGCGATGCGTCCGAGGCTGGAAACCACGATCAAATCGGCCTTGGCCGCCGCTGCCGCACCGGCCAGCACTTCATGGGGCCTGCCCACCTCGAGGCTTTCCTCGATCGCCGCGCCCGTGTCGCGCAGGCGGGTGGCTTCCATCAGGAGTTTTTGGCGCAGCGTTTCGTGCAGATGATCCACCTGCGCCGGGGGAAGCAGTTCCAATCGCTCGGTGTCCAACGCATGCACCAGCCGTAGCGTTGTCCGGGCGCGCCGGGCCATCGCGGCGGCCACTTGGGCGGCGTTTTCCGCGTGAATCGAGAAATCCGTGCCACAGATGATTTTCATTGTCGCCTCCGTTTTCTGTCAGCCGCTCCCGGGCGCATGACTATTTCCAGCCGGGAGATTGGTGCGATCCCGGACATCCTCCGCGCAGAGAGGATCACCGGCGGGATACTCAATTGCGCCGCCGACCCAAGGGTGTTTGAAGCGTTGGATAGGTGGGGGAGAAAGGGGTGTTTCTCGGGTGGTGTTCATGATTCAGGACATTTCTGCGACTGCCCAACTCTCGTTCAGGTCTGCCGTTTATTCAACCGCCCAAGGCGCGGGAAAACATGGGGCCTTTCGGCGCTCCGTTTGGAAGCGGTGGGCAAACATTCGTGTTGCCAAACCCGCCCGAGCCATGAGGGCGGGGAATGCGATTCAATCGGGGTTACCGGCTGGTGAGCGACGACCGGGGCGGTTCTCCGCGCTCAAATCGGGTCTGCCGACACGACCAAATCCGCAAATTGGGGATTCCGTTTGATGAAGGCGGCCACGTAGGTACAGCGGGGAATGATCTTCCACTGCCGTTGCCTCGCGGCCTCCAGCGCGGCCCGGACCAAGATTCCGCCCATGCCTTTTCCCCGCAGGTGATCTGGAACGTAGGTGTGTTCGAAGACAACCCGGTCGCCCTCGCCGGTGTAGCTGAGAAAAGCCGGCTCGCCGTCGCCTACGTGAATTTCAAAGCGCCGGGTGTCTGCGTGATGTGTCACCAACGGCGGCGTGTCCCCGGGCGCTTTTTCGGCGGGAAGGTCCCGCATTTCATGGTCGGTTCGGTCATTCATGTGCGGGTTCGACGCCGCGCCGGTGCGGCGGTTCGATCAGTGAACGGTCGGTCATCGCCGATAGGGTAGGGGAGGAAAAGTTGTATTGCAAATACTGTTTTAACGGGGCTGGTGGCGACTGGGAAAGATCCAGCCGTACCCAAGGAAATTTCTGCCCGGGTGGCGCGTTGGCAAAAAACACCGATCCCCGTTACCGATGAGAATGGATTGCTGCTGCGCCTTGCCCGGATTGGCTTGGAGTTAGGGCGCGGCTTCGATGCGGAACAGGAGCGGCGTATTGTCAGTCGGTGCGGGCAGGATGAGTTGGGTGGTGTAATTAGTCGCCCGGATCCAATCGGAGACGGGAGTCCAACTCATTAAATCGGCGCTTCCCAGCACGCGATAGCCATGTCCGGGCGCGCTGATCCAATCGAGTTGGATTTGCCCGCCGGCGAGTTGACTGGCACTCGAACGAAACACCGCGGCCCGCTCGGAGGGCCCGCTGGGAACGGCGGTTTCCACACGGAAAAAATGGGGCGTCCCCGGAGCGGGGATGGCCAGTTTGAACGTGGTGTTTGTTCCCTTGGCGGTCAGCCAGTCGGAGCAGGGCAGCCAAGTGTTGAAATTCGTGCTGCCCAGCACGCGATAAACGTGGTTGCTGACCGACGGCCAGGTGAGTTGAACGAAGCCGTCGGGGAGCGGATGCGCGGTCAGGGCAAACGGCGGCGGTGGATTGTTTGGATCGGTGCCGGCCATGAATTCCGCGTAATCACTCAGGCCGTCGGCGTCGGTGTCGGTTGTCGCCGTGCGTTGTGGATCCACGCTTCCGAAATGTTGCAATTCCCAAGTGTCGGGAATGCCGTTGGCATTAGCGTCCGGGAACTGGTATTGCCCGGAAAACGTGAGAGTGCCGCCGGCAGCCAGCGAGTTGGTCTGCGGCGGCGGCGTTATGAAATGCGGCACGTCGCCAAACTGGACGATAAATTGTCCGGGCGGTGCGTTGGTGAAAACCGTCCATCGGCCATACCCCAGACTGCTGGTCGGGCCGGACAGGGCAAAGACGGCTTGCCAGACGTTATTGGTGATTTGAATCGTGCCCGGGGTGACGGTTGTGACGGAAAGGGAAGCGTCATCCACCAGCCAGCCCAGGCGCGAAGTGTCTTCCATCGAAAACAAAAAGTAATACCAGGCGATGTAAACCACATGGCCCAGGTATGGCGTCAGGTCATAGGTGAATTCTTCCCAGTCGTCGGTGGCGTCTTCGGGCAGTTGCGCCAGCAACACGGGTTCGGTGGCGATGTTGGTGATGATGAAAACCGCCGCCAGTTGAATTTCGAAATCCGATTGCGGCAGAAAATCGTACTGCTGCCAAAAGCGCAGCGTGGCACGGTTGCCGCCGGTGAGCAGGATGCCCGGGCTGATGAGATAACTCTCGGCCAATCCGAGGGGGCCGCCGCCCAGGTTGCTGCCCCAACACGCCGCGCCGGAATAAGCCGTCCCGCCTCCGCCGGGCGCGCCCCGCGTCCATTCGGCCTCGGATTCCGCCGGAGAAATGACGGCCCAATCCAGGCTGGGCGTTTCCATGTCATCGAACCACGGTGGCAACAGCGGTTGCCGGGTGGTGAAAGTGTAGTTCGTTCCGAAGTTGTCGTCCAAGGTGGTGTTCCCCGCGCGGTCCCGGCTGGCCAGGCGGACGTAGTAGGTTGTGTTGGGTTTTAACCCGCTCAAAAAGAGTTCGTGTTCCGTGGCGAGGGTGCCCCGGTAAGCAGTGAAATTATTAGGGAAACCATCGGGCGCTTCGCTGTATTGCACCAAGGCATCGGCTGGTTCGGATGTCACCCAACGGACCAAGGCCTCGAGGTAGCCCGGTTCGATGGTCACGTCGGCAATGGCCGGCGCGTTGGTTTCGATCGTGGCGGTGGTGGTGAGCGTGACGCCCGCCGAAGCATCGAAATAGGTGAATTGCACCACATCATCCGCCTCCACCCACACGGTGCCTGGTGTGTCGGTTTCGGACGGCACAAATACCACGCTGCCGCGGAACAAGCCGCGACGGGGCATCTCGAACAAGGTCAGCGTGAGCGCGTTGGTCTGCTGCGGACTTTGCACGGTGATGGTGGTTGACCCTTGCCCCTGGAGATCGGCGTCCTCGACTTCCACCACCGCGCGACCCGGCACGGAATAGACATCGCTATCGAGGGTGAGCGCGCTGGTGGTTTCGGACGGCGCCAGGAAATCCAGAATGTTCCGCAACAAACCTGCGCGGTTGTTGCCGACGCCGCCGCTGAAGGGGACGGCGTCGAGGGGAAACGAGAGGTAAACCACCCGGCCGGGCAGATCCACTCCAGTGCGAGGGGACCGCACGCCGACGATGGCGTCGTCGCTCAGCAGGATAGGGCTGGCATTCGTTGTGGGCACAATCCAGTCCGACGGATCGGTGACGCCGAACCAGGTCAACAACGCGAGCAATTCATCATACGGCGAGTAATCGAGCGACAGGAGGATGCCGCTGCCGATGGGTTCGCCGGGGGCGCCGGCAATCCCGTCCACCGGTTGATCTTCGGTGTAGGATTGGATTTGGAGAATGTCCGTGTTGAAGTCGGCCCGCCCGGCTTCGGTCAACCGCGTGACGCCTTCCATGGACGCGATGAGCAGCGACCCGCCGCCGGTGACGTACGCGGCGAGTTTATCCACGAGCGTGACCGGCGGCGCGAAGAGTTCATCCATCCGCCAGATTACACACCGGTGCAATTGCAATTGCGCGGCGGTTGGTTCATCGCCGTCGGTGGCGTCAAACACATCGTAAGCGACGCCCAGGGCATCAAGCGCGTCGGTGTATCCATCCAGCGGTGGTGGCGAGATGAAGCCGCCGTCGGCATACGAATCCACCAGCAACACCACGGACGGAGACGCATTGGTCACGGTGAACCAGGCGCCTGCGTTATCGTTGGTGGCGCGATTGCCGGCGATGTCCTCGGCCACGACCAAGAAATGAATTGCCGCGCCGGACGGTACGTTCAGCAATCCGAATTCGTGAACCTCGTCGAAGGCCAAATTCGTGAGGCTCTGGTTCGGCGTGGGTGTGCCGTAGTAAATCCATGACCGGGCGGGTTCATCCGTAGTCCACCGGACTTGTAGTTGGCCCCACTGGTTTGTCGCCTGCACGCCGGAAATGACCGGCGGTTGCAAATCCGCCCGCGCGGTGAACACCCGTTGAGCCGGGGGCGAAGCGTCGGTGTACTCGACTTCAATCTGATCCCCGTGGGCGATTTGCAGGATGCCGTCCGCCACCGCCGGCCCCGTGGTCGTGGCCACGGCGCCGGTAAAGACGCCGGTGAGGTCCCGGGCCGCAAGGGAGATAAATTCCCCAGTGGATTCGGTGCCGCTGCGCACCCAGACATTGGCGCCTGGCTGACCGGCCAGATCGTAGTCCACCAAAGTAATCTGGATTTGATCCGGCGCGCGATACGCCGCCCGATCAAAGGTGACCATGCCTTCGCCCGGCGCGCCAAATGCGCCGGAAATCACCAGCGCAAAATCCTGATCCACGGCGCCGGTATCGCGCCGCGCATCCTCAACCACCCGCGCGCCGCGGACGCGGATGCGGTATTCGCCGACGACCGGTACCGCCAGATGTACGGCTTCGACGTTGTTAATCCGGTCCGTGCCGGGCGCGTTGGGAAGGGATTCCCCGTCCGCGAACTGGTTGCCCCGAAAAATTTCCCCCGTCGGCGCAATCACTTCCAAGTCGAGATCATTGACCAGGGCAATGACTGCGGCGGGCAGTCCGGGCACGTCCGTGTAAGCCAGCGTGACCTTCAACGGTTCTTCCGCGCGGCCAATCAGCACGCGTTGTTCGAACACCGCGCCGTTGGTGAGCAGGATGGTTTGGTCGGTGAAATGGTAGTCGCGCGTCGAGCCGATCAAAGCGGGTAAGTTCACGCATCCCCAGCCTTCATCGTTGTTCGGCACTGACGTCGTTCCGCCGCTGTCGTCCAAGTCGGCAGCGGAATTGATGAGCGCGGCTTTGACGAGGGCAGGGGAGGGCGTGGCGCCGCCGTGTTGGTCCCGATAATACTGCACGAACACAGCCGCTGCGCCCGCCACGTGCGGCCCGGCCTGACTGGTGCCGCCCTGATAAAGATAGTTCTCTGAAATGGGCCACCACGCATTGCCATCATTGGCATACACCGACCGGAGGGACGCAATCCAACTGCCCGGCGCGACGAGGTCCGGTTTGACCCGCCCATCCTCACAGGGACCGCGGCTGGAGAAATCCGCCATGGCATCGCGGCCTTCCGCATAGATGGCAAATTCTTCGATGGGCAGATTGAAACGCTCATTTTGGGAAGCTCCGGTGGCGATGACATTTTTGGCCACCGCTGGCGAGCCAATCGTGCGATAGTTGGGCCCGGCATTGCCCGCGGAGAATTCGAGGATATACGGTTGATCGCCCAGCGCCAGGGCGTCGGCATCCCGCACCAGTTCATCAAACTGCATCGCGGAGAGATCATACCGGCCCTGGGTGTCGTCTCCCCAACTGTTCGAACCGATGTCCGCGCCGGCGCGTTTGGCGTCGCGCGTCAGGGTTTCAAACGAATCCGTGAGGGTATAATTGCCGTTCCCGTCGAAAGTACGCTGGCCGATTAAGCTCGCGCCGGGCGCCACGCCGAGACCGTAGAGCATCCCTGTTTCGTCGGTTTCGCCCACTGCGCCGTTGCCCGCGATGATGCCGGCGCAATGAGTGCCGTGGCTATGTTCATCCGCGGCGTCCGCCAGACTAGCGCCGTAATGAAACAAGGCGCGAACCCGACCTTGGATGTCGGGATGCATGAAATTGGTGTTGCCGCTGTCGAGTCCGCTGTCGGCCACCGCGACGGTGACGCCCGCCCCCGTGTAACCCAGCGATTGCATCCGCGTTTGTCCGGGCGGCCCGTCGCCGGCCACAATCCGGCTGGCGACCTCATCATACAGCTTCATCGGGCGGGACGGTTCGATCCACAACACCGCCTCGGATTGTGTCAGAGATTTGAGGCGGACCGGGGCCACTTCTCCGCGCAGAACGCGCCCGGCCCGCAGCCGGGTTTCTTGCGGGGCGCGAAAGAAATGCCCTCTGGCTTCCACTGCGGCCGTTTCGGTCGCGTCCGCCGCCAGCAACACGGAGACGGCGGTTGGCGATGCGGGAGTCGTCGTTGTTTCGAGTTGCCGGTGCAGTTTGTAGTCTGGACGATAATCACCCACCCAGCGGACGAACGCCAGTTGGCGAAGGGAATCCAGTGGGGCGTTGTCGAGCCGGATGACGAACGTGTTTTCCGGCACATACCGCAGGAACCGCACACCGCGCGTTTCGAGTTGCGCCCGCCATTCGGGCCGGGGGCTGCCCGTAAATTGCAACAGGAACAATCCCTGCGCGGTACTGGCGGCGGCCACAGGTGCCGGAGGGAGATGGGCTGGATCAAAAGTTTCGTTGCGCAGATGAATCGGTTGCCCCGCGCCCCGGGTCCAGAACGCCAAGACAACCATCAGGACGAGTCCCCGCCCCACAACGGCATGCCACGTTAACTTCACGGGGCGACCTTACTTGACCCGGGCCGCCCCGGCAAGGTGGGGGCATCGCCCGTCGGCGTGGAGTCGCCCAATCGCGTCAGCCCATTCGGGCTCGTTCCAAGATTGGCGATCAGGATGGATTCAAGGAAATTCCGCCTTGTCCGCGCACGGCTCCAAACGGGTAATGGCGGCCATGATTTCATCCGCCACCTGTTGATAAATTTCCTTCAACCGACCCTTGGAAGCCGTCTTCGCCTCAGAGCGCAACGCCGCGAAGTCCAGCGGCTTGCCGTATTTGACCGCCATCCGGTGGGGACGCGGCCAGCGCAAATGGCGGCCATAGGCGGCGTAAGTGCCAAATACCCGCACAGGCACGACGGGTTGGTCGGATTTGATGACAATCAATCCAATGCCCGAACGCGCGGGTTGCAATTGGCCGTGATGGGTGCGCGTGCCTTCGGGAAATAAAATGATGGCGTGACCCGCGTGCAGTCGGTCCAGGATCACGCGCAATCCCGCCGCGCTTCCACCGTCGCGATCCAAAGGGACAACCCCCCAGCGCCGCAACAGCCAGCCCAGGGGCGGAAAGCGGAACAACGTTTCCCGGGCCAGATAGGCGATGGGCCGCTTCACGCCGGCGCCCACCAGCGGCGGGTCCAAATAACTGGCGTGATTCGAGGCCAGCACCACGCCGCCCGACAACGGGACCCGCTCGGGATGATAAACCCGCCAGCGGAAATAGAACCGGAACAGGGTGCGGAAGAACACCCAGCCCAGCCAGTAAATCCAATTCATCCCGTGCATGGCTGGTCACACCGCCCCGTCCGATCCCAAGCGCCGGCGGATTTCCTCAAGAATCAGGGCGCTGGTTTCCGCCGCAGTCATCTGGGAGTTGTTAATGACGCGCGCCCCCAACGGAATCATGAGCGGCGCCACCGCCCGCTGGCTGTCGCGCTGGTCCCGCGCGGCCAGGTTTTCGTTGACGCCGTCGGCGGCGCGACGGCGGGCCCGTTCCTCAAGTCGCGCGTCGAGGTAAAACTTGAAATCGGTTTCCGGAAAGACATTGGTGCCGATGTCCCGGCCTTCCATGACGAGGTTGCCAAACTTCAGGCACTCGCGTTGTTTTTGCTTCATCCATTTGCGCACCTGGGGCACGGCGGCCACCAGTGACACGGCGGCGCTGGTGGCGTCACTGCGCACTTCTTTCTCGGGATAATAACCGTCCACGAGCAGGCGCACTTGGTTGTCCACGCAGGTCAACGCGGTTTTCCAGCGACGACAGGCGGCGGCGACCGCGCGGGGTTGCTGCACGTCCACGCCAGTTTGCAGACAATGCCAGGCCAGGGTGCGATACATCGCGCCGGTGTCCACATAGACAAAACCCAGAGCCCGGGCGACCAGCTTGGCATTGGTGCTTTTGCCGCTGGCGCTCGTGCCGTCAATGGCAATGACGATGGGTGATTTCATTGCGCAATTTTAACGGGGCCGGGCCATCGGCGGCCCCGCGATAAATTGGAGATTTTTTACCGGCATGAATTTCTTTCCCTTCGAAGTATCGTGGAGAGCTGACGGGCCGGGTGCGACAACCGATAATTTATTGCGCCTTAACAATTCAGGAAACGCGCTCGCCATGTTTTACTCCGCCAACAATTCTTCCGCCGCCAACTGCCGTCCCGTCCGTGCGTCCCGGATGATCGCGCCCAATCCGTTGGGCGGTGCGGCGGCCAGTTTTTGGAAAAAGTTTGGGAACGTCTTCTTCACGCAGTCGGGATTGTGGATTTTTATCCCCGGCACTTTCAATCCCAGAATCGCAAAGCACATGGCCATCCGATGATCGTTGTAGGTTGCGATTACCGCGCCGTGCAACGGAGACGGATACACAGTGAGGGTGTCGCCGGTTTCGGTGATGCGGGCACCGCACTTGGTCAATTCAGTGCGCAGCGCCGCCACCCGCTCACATTCCTGAAGCCGCAATCGCCCGAGATCCGTGAACTGCCCCGGCGTGCCCATCAACGGCGCCAGGACAATGGCGGTCATGATCGCGTCGGCGAGATCATCGCGCCGGGAAATCGTGTAGCCGGCTTCCGGGGATGTAGGCGGGTTCGCCGTCGCCTGAGAAATGCGGGCCAATATCCGGGGCCAACGGTGGTCAATTTGGAGGCTCGAGGCCGGCCAGTCGCGGACGCGAATCGGCCAAGCGGAGAAATCGCTCGCCGCATCCGCGTCCGAAGTTCTGTGCGTTAACGCAGCAGGTTCATTCGCCGCCCAAAAATAACTGCCGCTCGATGCATCCGGTTCAATTCGGAACGAGCCGCCGTTGGCGGGAAATTGTTCGATCAGCCGACGGGTCATCTCGACGTAGGAAGCTTCCTCGGAATCCTCGCCCTCGATCCGGACCCGCCATCCGCCCGCGCGCGCGCACAACAACAACGCCGAGGCAAACTGCGAACTCTCGGTGATCCTGACAGTGCAACTTGGGGGGACACTTGCTCCGGGGCGCGCCGGACTGTGGATCACCGCAGGCAATTTGTTGTTTGGCGAATCCACGCGATAGCCCAATTCTCGTAGCGCTTGGAACAGTGCCGCCTGCGGACGTTCGTGCATCCGGGGCACGCCGGTCAGCCGATACACCCCGCGGCCCAAGCAAACCAGCGCCGCCAAAAAGCGCGCGGCCGTTCCAGCATTGCCCACCCTTAATTCGAGGGGGTGTTCGGCGGTGCCGGCTTTCGGAATCCGTCCGTTCTGTCCTTTTACCGTGAGGCGGCGGTTGCCGGATTCGTTCGGGTCTGGTTGCACTTGGACTTCAAATCTCAGCGCATGCAGGGCGGCGACCATGATTTGGGTGTCTTCGCTCCACAGTGCGCCTTCGAGTGTGACCTCACCCGCCGCCAATGCGGCGAGAATCAAGGCGCGGTTCGTAATGCTCTTCGAGCCGGGGACGGTGATTTCGGCGCGGACGCGCTTGTCGTCCAGCGGCACGATTTCGATGAGCTCTGGGAGGGGCATGCGAGGCGGGTTTATTCCGGGGAACGCGCGGCCATGCCGTGGCTCCATTCGTCGCGGCGACGTTTGGCGGTTTCAAAGAAGCGAGCCAGATGGTCGGGATTGCCTTCCCGCAAGAGCGCCTGCACCCGTTGCAATTGCCGGACGAAATCGTCCAACGCCTCGCGTAGATATTTCCGGTTGGCAACGGCGATGTCCCGCCACATCTCCGGCGAGCCGGAAGCAACCCGCGTGGTGTCACGAAAGCCCGTGGCGCAAAGGGTTGCCTGCTGTTCCGGTTGGGAGGGGTCGAGCACCAGGCTCACCAGCGTGGCGGCTACTACGTGGGGCAGGTGACTGGCCTTGCTGACGAGCAGATCGTGGACTTCGGGGGAGAGTTTCATCACACGGCAGCCAACGGATTTCCAGAACCGCTCAACCTTATTTAATGCGGTTCGCGGTGTGTGCCGGGTGGGAGTGACGACACAAATGGCACCGGCAAACAGATCTTCGTCGGCGGCCGAAACACCGGTTTTTTCCGTCCCTGCCATTGGGTGGCTGCCCACAAAATGGGCCCCGGCCGCCGTTATTGTTCCCTCCAACCGTTCAACCAAGTTTGCCTTGACGCTGCCGACATCGGTGACGATTGCCCCGCGTTTCAACGCCGGCCGCATCTGTTCGACGAGCGCCGGCATTTGCGCGATGGGGGTGCAAAGGATGACGAGATCGGCATTCCAGACGGCCGCCAACAGGTCGGTGGTGGCGTAATCCACAGCGCCGACTTCAGCGCATTCTTTCACACTCGCCGCGCGCCGTACGCAGCCGGCGATTTCGCGGGCCAGCCGTCGACGCTTCAAGGCCAGTCCGAGCGAACCGCCCAGCAACCCCACGCCCACGAGGGTGATTTTTTTCCAATGCACGGCCCGGAAGATAAAGGAGCACCGTCGCCAAATGAAAGGTGGAAGTCGCCGCAGCAAAGCGGGATCGATCCCCGGATCGTTGCCGGAGTAGGCGAGTGACGAGCTTTTGAAGCAAACCGGGGGGCGATCAGTCTTCATGCGATAGAATCCCAAAGAGATGGCTCAGTCCGGGAGGGCAAACTGGTTAGCGCAGCCCAACGCCAACTTGCGGCGCGCACTTAACGCCTGGATGTTGACCGGGGAGGCACGATGTCGCCCTTCCAAAAGTCTTGCAGAAGCTTATTGAGCAAACGATGCTGCCCCAACCATGAAATCCCGATCTTCATTTTTCTCTGGCGGACTCGCTTGGATGTTGCCTTGCCTCGTAACGCTCTGGTTGTCCGTTCCGCTGCGGGTTGGCGCTGGCGATCTTGAACGTCTGGCGCAGCCGCAGGAGGGCCGTTCCATGCGGGCTACGTCCACGATGCGGGTGGGGGAGAATCGGCGTGGTGAAGGCGAGCGTAAATACGATCCCAAAGCCGAGCCGCGCGGCGATTTGAACGAGGCGAGCAACTATGACAACTTCCGCGTGCCACCGGGTACCACGCACGTTTTGCTGGATGAAAAAGGGCCGGGCGCCATCACCCACATCTGGATCACTTTCCTCGGACCGGAGCGACAAAACTGGGCCAAGGAAGGTTCGGCCAACCATCAGGAGATGTTGTTGCGCATGTATTGGGATGATAATCCGCGTCCGGCCGTTGAAGCTCCCGTGGGAGATTTTTTTGCGAATTGTTTCGGCCGTCGCAGCGAAGTCATCAGCGTGCCGGTCATCGTCGAGGATGCGGATTCCTACAATTGTTTCTGGCGCATGCCGTTTCGCAAATCCGCGCGCATCGAGATCGTGAACCAGAGCGAGAAGCAGATCAATCTGCTCTATTACAACATTGACTGGATCAAGTTGGATGAGCTGCCGGAGGACACGCCCTATTTCTACGCGCAATATCGGCAGGAGTATCCCGTCACGCCGGGGCAGGATTACGTGGTGCTGGAGACGGAAGGCAAAGGGCATTACGTGGGCACGGTGTTGGCCGTGCGCACGCGCAGTCCGGCCTGGTTTGGTGAGGGCGACGAGAAGATTTACATCAATGGCGAAGCCAAACCGTCCATCTGGGGCACGGGCACGGAGGATTATTTTCTGTCGGCGTGGGGGTTAAAGACCACCAGTACGCCCTATTTCGGTGTGCCGTATTTTGACCAATGGGGCATCGTGGGCGGACACACGAGTGCTTATCGCTGGCACGTTCAGGATCCACTGGTGTTCGATAAGGGCATCAAGGTGACATTTGAACACTTCGGTTGGATCTCGCCCGATGAAAATCCACAGAACAAGTCCACCAGTTGGAACGAACGGCAGGACGATTATTCCAGCGTGGCGTTCTGGTATCAAACCGGTCCATCCACTTTTGCGGCGCGCGCGCCGGACGCAAAAGCGCGGAAGTTACCCAGCCTCGAACGTCTGACAGTTTACGCGCGGGATTTTGCCGATGACAAACATCACGGCGCGGGTACGGTTGTCCGGCAGCAACTGGATTTTTATGATGATCAGCAGTTGTTTTATCGCGCGCCATCGGCCGACAATGCGTGGCTGGAATTCATCTTTGATGTGCAGAAAAAGGAGCCGTTACGGCTCCTGATCAACGCCACCCAAGCCAACGATTACGGGAAGTATCAGGTCACTCTCAATGGTGTGAAGCTCGGCAAACCGCTGGATTTTTACAGCGACAAACTCACGGACCATGAATTTCACCTGCTGGATTTCTGGCCGGAGCCGGGGAGCTATACCCTGCGACTGGAGTGTGTGGGCAAAAACAAAATGTCCGATGGCTATTACTGCGGCATCGAATCCGTGCGCCTGCGCGAGCGCCGTCCCCGTGTCACCGAATACGGCTTTGACAAGGACAAAGACTGGAAGGAAAAGCCGATGCTTTACCGGTAACGCGGGTATAACCATTGATCCACAGACTGCCCCGGCAGCTTCCGGGAGAGATCATCTTGAAGAGCCGCAAAAATCTGCGGCTGGGAATAGCGCTTGAGGCCGTTCGGATGGAACCCGTAGCGACCCTTTCTTGGGAGCTACCCTTATTCAGTAAAGTCCCCGAATACCGATCCAACGTGCAACCCTTCTGTCGGCGCAGCGGATTGCAAGGACCCAGAGGTGCAATCTCTCGAGAAGCTGTCTCAATATTTTC
>Ga0255341_1001080_pt1 | contig 41032 bp, 37 predicted proteins | sample wastewater_treat_8_FD_192418 | JGI IMG/M metagenome (GOLD analysis project Ga0255341, IMG submission 192418) | Wastewater microbial communities from Lulu Island WWTP, Vancouver, Canada - plant12 | ecosystem: Engineered > WWTP > Wastewater > Unclassified | place: Canada: Vancouver, British... | reverse complement strand
TCGAGCGCGGGCGCCCCGCATAGCCTCGGGCTTTCATCGGTGGGGGATGGAGCACGGCGCGGTAGACATGGAAAGTGCTCCTGATCTGGGAGAATTGGTCTTGTTCAGAGTCCAGTTCACCGAGTTCGAGGAGCACCTTCAAGGTGAAGACTACCGGCGTCTACCCGCGCGTTCATGTTGACACCGCGGATGTGCCCGCGATCGGGCATGCGGGCGGGGTGCTGCTGACGGAAACCGCGCGTGCGACGGGACTGGACCGGGGGTTGTCGGCGGCGCTCGCGTCCTGGCGTAAGCCGCTCGCGGTGCACGACCCGGGGAAGGTGATCCTGGATCTCGCGGTCACCCTCGCGCTCGGCGGGGACGCGCTCTCCGATATGGCGACGTTGCGTGCCGAACCGGGCGTGTACGGACCGGTCGCGTCGGATCCGACGGTGTCGCGCACGATCGCCGCGTTGGCTGCGGACGCGGACCGGACGCTCGCCGCGATCGACACCGCCCGGCAGTCGGCGCGAACGGCGGCATGGACTTTGGCCGGGGAGCATGCGCCGGACGCCCTGACGTCGCCGGATGTGCCGATCGTGATCGATCTGGACGCCACCTTGCTGACCGCGCACTCGGAGAAAGAGCACGCGCGGCCGACGTTCAAGAAGGGGTTCGGGTTCCACCCGTTGTGCGCGTTCGCCGACCACGGGCAGGCCGGGACCGGGGAGATGCTCGCGATCAAACTCCGTCCCGGGAACGCGGGATCGAACACCGCGGCCGATCACATCGCGGTGACCAAGGCGGCGCTCGCGCAGCTGCCCGGCGGGAGCTCACGACCTGGGAAGGGCGTGCTGATCCGGGCTGACGGCGCCGGAGGGACGAAGGAGTTCGTGTCCTGGCTCACGGGGCGCCGCTTGTCGTACTCGGTCGGATACACGCTCCCGTTCCACACCCCGGAACTCTACAAACTCCTCACCGATCACAACGCCTGGGAACCCGCACTCGACGCCGACGGCGACATCCGCGACGGGGCCGCGGTCGCGGAGCTGACCGGCCTGCTCGACCTGGACGGATGGCCGAAAGACATGCGCGTCATCGTGCGACGCGAACGCCCCCACCCTGGCGCGCAACTCCGCTTCGGCGACGTCGACGGCTACCGGCTGACCGCATTCGCCACCAACAGCAAGCGCGGGCAACTCCAGCGGCTCGAGCTGCGGCACCGCCGCCGGGCACGCTGCGAGGACCGCATCCGCAACGCGAAAGACACCGGGCTGCGCAACCTCCCGTTGCACGGATTCGACCAGAACCGGATCTGGTGCGCCATCGTCGCCCTCGCCAGCGACCTGACCGCGTGGGCGGGCCTGCTCGCCCATCCCGAGCACGAAGCCCGCCGGTGGGAACCCAAACGGCTCCGCTACCGGCTGTTCACGATCCCCGCGACCCTCGCCCGCCACGGCCGCCGCACGATCCTGCACCTCTCCAACCGGTCCCGCTGGGCCCACATCATCCTGGCCGCGATCAGCGCGCTTCGCGCACTCCCCGCCCCCAGCGGCTGACACGACCGATCCAGCCGACCATCACAACCCCGAGGACCGGAGACCCGCCACCGCGGCGCGACGCGGCCACTGTCGTACCCGCATGCCAGAATCAACCCCACGACCCCGGCAACGACGCCGAACAACGACGATCAGGCACCCGATGAAAAATCGAGGGTAGGCGCGCGCGCCCACCATGAACAGCGGAACGGTGCCGGCCTCACCACGGCTCTGCAGGTCTTCGATGGCCGTCGAGACGAGGTTCTCCTGGTCTTTGACCCACTCCTGCCAGAGCGCGAGGTAGAGCCCCGCCTTGTTGCCGAAGTGGTGGTAGAGGCTGCCGATGCTGAGATTCGAGCGCTGGACGATGTCCTCCACGCTCGTTCCGGCGTACCCGTTCTCGATGAACAGCTCGAGCGCGGCATCCAGAAGCGTCCTCTGGGTCTGGTTGGTGCGCTTCCAGTTCCAGCGCGAACGCTCCGCCGCGGGAACGACCGGATCCGACATTGCCTCCCCTTCCCGAGATCAGGCGACGACGCGCCCGACTCCCCCACCCCATGATAGGTAGTCGCCATCCGACTGCCCCTTCGGCGACCGCATGCGCGTCGCCGGAAGCACCCGGCCCGCCGACGGTCGTACCGTCGGCGGGCCGGGCATGCGTCGCGTCTCCCGGATCAGAAGACCACGACGCTGCGAGCGACGCCGCCCTCTTTCAGCTCCGCGTAGCCCTCGTTGATCCGCTCGATCGGGATCGTCTGGGAGAGCAGGTCGTCGAGGTTCAGCCGGCCCTGCAGGTAGTAGTCGGCGAACATCGGGATGTCCTGCTTGAAGTTCGTCGAGCCCATGTAGACGCCCTGCACGCTGCGCTGGGCCACGAGCAGGTCGCGCATCACGTCGATCTCGAGCACGCTGCCGGGCTTGTGCAGCCCGATGAGGTACGCGGATCCGCCGGTGTCGAGCATCCGGATCGCCTGCGCCGACGTCTGCGGGAGACCGATCACCTCGAACGACTTGTCGACGCCGCGTCCGCCGGTGAGCTCCTTCACCTGCTCGATCACGTCGCCGTCGGCGGGATTGACGACATCCGTCGCCCCGAAGCGCTTGGCGAGCTCCAGCTTGGCGGGCACCAGGTCGACGGCGATGATGCGCCGGGCCCCGGCGAGCGCCGCGCCCTGGATGGCGGACAGCCCGACGCCGCCGCAGCCGATGACCGCGACCGTGTCGCCGACACGCGTCTTCGCCGTGTTGATCACGGCGCCCGCGCCGGTGACGACGCCGCAGCCGAGCAGCGCCGCCTTCTCGAACGGGATCGACGGGTCGACCTTCACGATGTTGTTCTCGTGCACCAGCATCTGCGCGGCGAAGGCCCCGAGGTTCCAGAACTGGATCGCCGGGGCGCCCTCGACCGACAGCCGCGCACCCTCACCCGGCTGCCGCATCGTCTCGGCGGCGTTGCGGCACTGGTACGGGCGGCCGGTCGTGCAGCGCTCGCAGCGACCGCAGTGGCTGACGAGGCATCCCACCACGTGGTCGCCCACCTCGAACTCGGTCACGTCCGGACCCACCGCGACCACGACGCCGGATGCCTCGTGCCCGAGGACGGCCGCCGCCGGGAACCCGGCCGGGTTCTCGATCATGTGCAGGTCGCTGTGGCACAGGCCGGACGCCTTGATGTCGACGAGGACCTCGCGACCGATCGGTTCGGCGATGTCGATGTCGCGGACGACGAGTCCGGCACCGGGGCCTTCGAGCACTGCAGCTTTCATCGTGTTCTCTCCATTCCTCTCGTCACGGGTCGTCGTCGACCCGTGACCGCCCGCCCGCGCTCTGCGGTCGGGCATTGCGCCGCCTGCGTCGGCACCGCCGCGATCACTCGTCGGCGAAGAACAGGATCTGGTCCCGCGTGTACGCGCGACCGGGGTGTGCGGCCGTCAGGTGGGCCCGGGCCGCGTCGACGAGTTCGTCCTCGCCGGCGCCGGTGATCAGCTCTCCGCACGGGCAGTTCATCTGCATCGGGTGCTCCTCGGTCTGGTCGATCGGATCAGCGGGCGCCGACGGCGACGCGGCTGTCGGCCCACGCCCGGAAGTCGAAGTCCTCGGCTGCGGCCTCCTCGGGCGACAGCTCCGGCCGCTCGGCCAGCAGGCGGCGCGCGATCATGTGGTCGGCGGGTCCGTTGACGGTCTCGACCGCCACCAGCACGCCGTCCTTGATGCACAGCACCGTCTTCTGTCCGGCTTCCGCCGGGAGCTCGACGGTGTGGTCGTAGCCGTGCGCCACGCCGGCGATCTGCAGCTTCAGGTGGCCCTGGTCCGACCAGAACCACGGCAGCGTGCGGTAGTCGCCGCCGTCGCCGGTGAGGCGCGCGGCGACTGCCCGCGCCTGGTCCGACGCGTTCTGCACCGACTCGAGGCGCGTCATCGCACCGCCGAGCTGGGCGCACGGGAAGCTGACGACGTCGCCGACCGCCGAGATGTCCGGGTCGCTGGTGACCAGCCGCTCGTCGACCTCGATGCCGTTGGAGACGGCGAGACCGGCGGCCTCGGCGATCTCGGTGTTCGGGATGACGCCGATGCCGTACACGACGACGTCGGCGGGAAGCGTGCGGCCGTCGTCGGTCGTGACGCCCACGACGCGGCCGTCCTTGCCGTCGATGCTCGCGAGGCCGTGGTTGAAGTCGAACTCGACGCCCCACTCCTCGTGCGTCGCCCGGAAGAACTCGGCCGTCGTCGCCGACACGGCCCGCGCCATCGGGCGGTCCCCCAGCTCGAACACGTGCACGTCCGCGCCGCGCGCGGCGGCGACGGAGGCGAACTCGAGGCCGATGAACCCGGCCCCGACGACGATCGCCTTCGTGCCCTCGCGCAGGCGCGACGACAGGTCGTCGGCATCCGCCTTCACGCGCATCCCGGTCACGCCCTCGAGGTCGCTGCCCGGCACCGGCAGGGCGCGGTTGCGTGCGCCCGTCGCGATCACCAGGTGGTCGTACGGGATGCGCGCACCGCTCGCGAGTTCGACGGTGTGCCCCGCGCGGTCGATGGCGACCGCCGGGTCGTGGACGAGCCGGACGTCCTGGTCGGCGTACCACTTCTCCTGCCGGTGCAGGAGGCGACGCTCGTCGGACTCCCCCAGCAGATACGCCTTCGACAGCGGCGGCCGCTGGTACGGCAGGCCGTGCTCATCGGTGATGAGCGTGATCGACCCCGTGAAACGGTACTGCCGCAGCGACGCCGCGGTGAGGTAGCCTCCCTGGCCACCGCCGATGATGACTACAGCTGACATGATCACTCCCTGCTCGTACGGCCGACGGATGCCGACCGGTCCTGCTCGTCCACGTTCCGTCGCCGCTCAGTTGCGACGCGGGATGATGACCTGCATCGACTCGTAGCCCTTGACGAAGTTGCTGTAGCTGAAGACGGGCTCGCCGACGACCGTGATCTCCGGGAAGCGCTTGAGCATCTCCTCCCAGATGATCCGCAGCTGCAGCTCCGCGAGGCGGTTGCCGAGGCAGCGGTGGATGCCGAACCCGAACGACAGGTGCTGTCGGGGGTTGCGGCGGTCGATGATGTACTCGTTCGGATTCTCGACCTTGGCGTCGTCGCGGTTGCCCGACACGAACCACAGCACCACGCGGTCGCCCTCGTGGATCGTCTTGCCGCCGAGCTCGACATCCTTCGTCGCGACGCGCATCATGTGCGTGAGCGGCGTCTGCCAGCGCACAGTCTCGGACACCATCGACGGGATGAGCGCCGGGTTCTCGCGCAGCTTGTCGAACTGCTCGGGCCACTTGTTGAGCGCGTACACCGACCCGGTGATCGTGTTGCGGGTGGTGTCGTTGCCGCCGACGAGCAGCACGATGCCGTCGCCGATGAGCTCGCCGAGGGTGAACTCCCCCGCATGCGGGCTGTGCGCCAGCAGCGAGATGAAGTCGCCCTTGGGCTCCTTCGAGACGCGGTCCTGGAACAGGCTCACCAGCGTGTCGCGGAACTCGGCCATGATCTCGTCCTTCTCCTCGAAGGACTTCACCGGCTGGTCGGGACCGGGGATCATCGTCACGACATCCGACCACCAGGTCAGCTGCCGGCGCTTCTCCTGCGGGTAGTCGAAGAGGGTCGCGAGCGTCATCGCGGTGAGCTCCTTGGACACGAGGTCCACCCAGTCGAACTGCTCCCCGATCGGCAGGCCGTCGAGGATCGCCCCGGCGCGTTCGCGGATGATCGGCTCGAGCTCGCGCAGCGTCGACGGCGACACCCCGTCGGCGACGGCGCCGCGGTGGATGTCGTGGTCGGGCGGGTCCATGCTCAGCAGCGACGTGATCGCCGGCGCCGGTCCCCGGGGGGCGTCCTCGACGGCTGTGGCATCCGCCGTCACGGCCCGGCTGTTGAAGTTCGCACTCGCCACGGCCCGCGCCATCGCGCGCTGGTCGGGCAGGGCGATGCCGGCGGTCGCCGAGAAGGTGTCGTGGTCGGTGTCGGCCGCGACGATGTCCTCCCACTTGGTGAGCGACCAGTAGTTTCCGTGGTCGCTGTACTCCTCGGAGGTGAAGTGGACGGGGTCCTGCTCGCGCAGGCGCTCGAACTTCCACCACATCTCCTGCGTCTCGAACGAGCCCGGGTCACCCGGGTTGAGCTCGTCCAGTGGCATGTCGTAGATCTTCTGCCGGGCCGCCGCCTGCTCTTCCGTGAGGCCCCGGCTCGGGACGGGAGTTGAAATGGTCATGGTCTGATCCGTTCTCCTGCGGTTGTTCGGTGCCGGCGGGTGCGGCGACCATGCCGCACCCGCCTGTGGCGCCTAGTTGTCGACGACCTCGACCGAGAGGCCGTTGAGTTCTTCGGACACGATGATCTGGCACGCCAGTCGGCTGCAGTCCTTCACGTCGTAGGCGGCCTTGAGCATCGCCTCCTCGGCGGGGGTGCGCTCGCCGGTCGCCGCACGCCAGTCGGGACGCACGTGCACGTGGCAGGTCGCGCACTGGGCCTCGCCGCCGCAGTCGCCGTAGATTCCCGGGATGGACTCGTTGACGGCGACCTCCATGAGCTTCCAGCCCACCTCGGCCTCGACCGTGCGCTCCGTGCCGTCATGGAAGCCGAAAGTCACATCGACCATTTCTGCTCCCCTCCTTCTGTTTCGTCTGCGGCGGTCTCCATGCGAGATCCGCCTCGGGTGTGGATCGGGCCGTGCAGGGCGGCTGCGCCCCGGCCCGCGGAATGCGGGATGCCGGACACGGTCATGTCCAGGTGATGAGCGCGTCGAGTGCTTCGACGTGCGAGCCGCGCACCGACAGCGGGTTGACCTCGAGCGATTCGAGCCGGTCGCCGAGACGCTCGGCGAGCTGCGCGATGCGGGTGACGACGTCGGCGACGGCATCCAGGTCGGCGGGCTCGGTGCCGCGCGCGCCGGCGAAGATCTTCGCCGCACGCAGCGACAGCAGGCCCTGCTTGATGCGGTCGTGCGAGACGGGGAGCACATGGAGGGTGCTGTCCTTGAGCACCTCGACCCAGATCCCGCCGAGGCCGACCGCGAGCACCGGACCCCACTGCGGGTCGCGCACGACGCCGACGATGAGCTCGGTGCCGGGCGGGCGCATCGGCTGTACGAGGGCGGTCACGTCGGTGGCGCCCGCGGCGCGGCCGGCCGCGACGACGGCCTCGAACGCGTCTCGCACGGCGTCGGCATCCTGAAGCCCGAGCCTCACACCGCCGATGTCGCTCTTGTGCTCGATGGCATCCGACGCGAGCTTCACCACCACCGGGTAGCCGACCCGGTCGGCCGCGGCCGCCGCCTCGTCCGCGGTGGTCGTCTCGACGCTCGGCACCACCGGGATGCCGTGCTCGGCCAGCAGAGCCGCCGAGCGGCGCTCGCCGAACACCTCGCCCGGAGCGACCGCGAGCTCGATCGGCTCGAGGGTCTGCGGCTCATCGAAGACCTGCTCGTCCTGTGCGGCCCAGTACGCCTCCGACCAGTCCGCGGCGCGTCCGAGCGCCGTGAGGCCGTGGTGGATGCCGCCGATCGAACCCGGGAATCCGGTGTCCTCCATGATGCCGCGGCTGTAGTCGGTGATGTCTGTCATCGCCGTCGCGAGCGGGATCACGGGCTTGGAGATGCGGGCGAACAGCTCCGCCTGCGTGCGGAAGCGCTCCAGGTGGATGCTGCGGTCGACGCCGTTCGGCTCGGCCGGAGGCTCGGTCATGACGACGATCTGGTCGATGCTCGGGTCGTCTTCGACGGCGACGAGCGCGTTCATGAGCAGCTGGCCGTCGACGAGGATGTACCCGGTGACATCGAGCGGGTTGTGCACGCTCGCGAAGTCGGGCATCACCGCGCGCAGGCGGGCCTCGGTCTCGGGCGCGAACGCCGGGATGTCGATGCCCTCGTCCTCGGCGCGGTCCGCGATGACCTCGCAGGCGCCGCCCGACGGGGTGACGAACGCGAAGCGGCGACCGCGGAGCGGGCCGGTGCGGGCGAGCAGCTCGCCGGTGACGATGAGGTCCTCGAGGGAGTCGACGCGGATGACGGCGCTCTGACGGAAGACCGCGTCGATGACGCCGTCGTCGCCCACGAGCGAGCCGGTGTGCGCCTTCGCGACCTGGGCGCTGCCTTCGCTGCGTCCGACCTTGAGCGCCACTATCGGCTTGCCGGCCGCGAGTGCCCGTCGCGCGACCTCGCGGAAGCGCTCCGGGTCGCGGATCGACTCGACGAACAGCAGCACGACCTTGGTGTCCTCGTCGTCGACGAGGTAGTCGATCACGTCGGTCATCGACAGCATCGACTCGTTGCCCATGGCGACGAGCAGGCTGAGGCCCGCGTTGCGCACCCGCGCCTGGCGCAGCACCGAGCTCGCGAGCGCCCCGCTCTGCAGCACGATGCCGATCGACCCCTGGGGGATCTGATCCGACAGCGGCAGACCGTACGGGGTGATTCCGGCGGCGACGTTGACGAAGCCGTTGCCGTTCGGGCCGAGCACGGTGATGCCGCGCTCGCGGGCGAGGGCGCGCAGCTGCTCCTCGAGCCGCGCACCCTCCTCGCCGACCTCGCCGAACCCGGCCGTGAGCACCACGGCCGAGCGGATGCCGGCATCCGCGATCTCGCCCATGACGTCGAGCACCGCACCGGTGGGCACCATCACGATCGCGAGGTCGGCCGGTTCGGGCAGGTCGGCGACGGAGCGGTACGACTGCTGGTCGTGCACGATTCCACCGCGCGGGTTGACGAGGTGGACGGCGCCCGCGAACCCGCTCTGCACGAGGTTCGCGTAGAACGCGCGGGACCAGCTGGACTTGTCCGTCGCGCCCACGAGCACGATGGATGCCGGGTTGAAGAGCTGTCTCACGCTCTCGACGGTGAGGGTGGGCGGGAACGTCGTCGTTGCCGTCATGGGTGACTCCTTGGTTCTGTGCGTGTCGGGTCGGCGAGGCGTGTCAGCCGCCGATCACGCCGACCTTCGTGTGGCCCTTGATGAGGTTGCGGGCGATGGTGCGGCGCTGGATCTCGTCGGTGCCCTCGAAGATGCGCAGCAGGCGGAACGAGCGGTACCAGCGCTCGATGGGGAGCTCCTTCGTGTAGCCCATGCCGCCGTGGATCTGCAGCACGCGGTCCACGACCCGGTTGGCCATGGTGGTGCCGGCGAGCTTGGCGACCGAGGCCGAGTTGCGGTTGTCCTGCCCGTTCTCGAGCTGCCACGCGGCGAACAGGGTCAGCCACTTGGCCTGCTCGATCTCGACGTACGAGTCGGCGATCTGCCACTGGATCGCCTGGTAGTCGGCGATCGCGTGGCCCATCGAGACGCGGTTCTTGGAGTGCTCGATGGCCATGTCGAGCAGGCGCTCGGCGCCGCCGATCGCGCCCGAGGGGATGAGGTAGCGGCCGTTGCCGATCCACTGCATGGCGAGCTTGAAGCCCCAGCCGACTTCGCCGAGCACGTTCTCGTTGGGGACGCGGACGTTGTCGAACAGCAGGGATGCCGGTCCCCATTCGCCCATGGTGGCGATCGGCGAGGACGTCCAGCCCATGTCGCGGTCGACGAGGAAGCACGTGATGCCGCCCTCGGAGCCCTTCTCGGGGTCGGTCACGGCGAACACCATCACGAAGTCGGCCTCGTTGCCGCCGGTGATGAAGATCTTCTCGCCGTTGATGATCCAGTCGTCGCCGTCGCGCACCGCACGGGTCTTGATGTTGCGCGCGTCGGAGCCGGCGCCCGGCTCGGTGATCGCGAAGCAGCTGTGACGTTCGCCGTTGATCGTCGGGATCAGGTACTTCTGCTTCTGCTCCTCGTTGGCGCCGTACAGGATGTTGTCGGCGGTGCCGCCGAGCTTGAACGGAACGAACGAGCGGCCGGTCTCCATGGCGATGATGGAGCGCATCACGGGGCCGAGGTCGACCCCGCCGTACTCCTCGGGGGTTCCAATGCCCCAGAATCCGGCGGCCTTGGCCTTCTGCTGGAGATCCTGGGCCTGCTCGGGCGAGAGGCCGGGGCGGTGCTCGCGCTCGTTGCGCAGCACCTGCGGCTCGAGCGGGATGACTTCCTTCTCCATGAAGGCGCGGACGGTGTCGCGCATCATCTGCTCTTCGTCGGAAAGAGAGAAATCGATCATTTGTGATGCCTCCGATGTCTTCTGCGGCTGTGCCGCGTCTGACCGGTCTCCCGACGGATCGCTTCCACTTCGGCGGACGATTCGTCGTTGAATCCCGGTTCCTAGAACTTTATTCTAGAAGTCTGTTCTAAATGCTAGAAGGGGACCCCATCGGCGTCAAGCGTCTTCTCTCGAAACGCCGACGGGATCCGGGGCGGATCAGCCCTTGGGGCCGCCGGCCACGTAGATGGTCTGCCCCGAGACGTACGAGGCGTCCTCGCTGACGAGGAACGACACCACGTTCGCGATGTCCTCGGGGCGCCCGACACGGCGGACCGGGATGCGCTCGGCCGCGGCCTTCTGCATCTGCTCGAAGTCGTTGCCGGTGCGCTCGGCGGTCGCCCGGGTCATGTCGGTCGCGATGAACCCGGGGGCGACCGCGTTGACGTTGATGCCGAACGGGCCGAGCTCGATGGCGAGGGACTTGGTGAACCCCTGCATGCCGGCCTTGGCCGCGGAGTAGTTCGCCTGCCCGCGATTGCCGAGCGCCGAAGTGCTCGAGAGGTTGACGATCTTGCCCCACTTCTCGGGCACCATCTGCGCCTGGGCGGCGCGCGACCACAGGAAGGCGCCGCGCAGGTGCACGCCCATGACGGTGTCCCAGTCGCTCGAGCTCATCTTGAACAGCAGGTTGTCGCGCAGGACGCCGGCGTTGTTCACGAGGACGCCGATCGATCCGAGTTCGGACTGCACGCGCTCGGCGGCGGCGAGCACGGACTGCTCGTCGCTGACGTCGCAGCCGACGCCGATCGCGCGACCGCCGGCCTCCTCGATCTCGGCCACGACATCCTTCGTGGCGTCCTCGGCGATGTCGATGACGGCCACGGCCGCCCCGTCCGCTGCCAGCCGCACGGCCGTGCGGCCTCCGATGCCTCGTCCCGCACCGGTGACGACGGCGACCTTGTTCTCCAGGTGAGCCACGCTGCCCCTTCCTTCCGCGTTCGCGGCCGGCTCCTCCGATGGAGCCGAACCGTATTCTAGAACTTGACTCGAGAGTCTGGCACGGCGGAATCCGGCCGTCAACCCCCAGTCGATGAGTGGAATCCGAGCCTGCGGAAACCCTTGCGCACCCTCATCCCCGTGGTTATAATCCGTTTCTAGAATCACGCTTCGGATGTTCGATGCGCCGCTCACGGAGAGCGCCCGCGCATCGCGGACGCCACGACCGGCCCCGCGCATCCGACGCCGAAAGGTCGAAGATGACAATCAAGGTGACTCAGCCATGGCCGCCGGCCGACAGCACGGCGGGCGCGCCCGCGCCGCACGTCGAGCATCTCCTGGCGCCCAACCCGAGCTCGTGGACGTACGAGGGCACCAACTCGTACGTCATCGGGCACGGCGGGTCATCCCTCATCGTCGATCCCGGCGTGCCCGACGACGACCACCTGCAGACGCTGATGCGGATGAGCCTTGCCGGCGACCGCACGCCGATGGCGGTGCTGCTCACCCACGACCACCCCGACCACAGCGACGGCGCCCGCGAGGTCGCCGGCGTGCTGGGTGTGCCCGTGCTGTGCCTCTCGCCGCGGTTCGCGGACGAGCTCCCCGCCGACGGCGCGGTGCTCGACGTCGACGGCCTCGACGTGCACGTGCTGCACACCCCCGGCCACAGCGACGATTCGCTGTGCTTCTGGATGCCGTCCACCGGCGCCCTGCTGACCGGCGACACGCTCCTCGGGGCCCGCTCCGCCGGCGTCATGGGGCGTCTCGGCGAGCTGCTGCGCTCGGTCGAGATGCTGCGGGCGCTCACTGCGGACCGCGACGCCATCGGCCTGCCCGGACACGGTCCCGCATTCACCGACGTGGCCGCCTCGGCGACGCGCGTGATCGGCGTGCGCACGCGCCGCATCGACCAGGTGCGCGGGTATCTCGCCGACGGCGACGCGTCACTGGCATCCCTCTCCGCGCGGGTCTACCCCGACGTCGCCGGGACCCGGGCCAAGTTCGGCGAGTCCACCGTGGTGTCCACGCTCGAGTACCTCGCGGAGATCGACGGGGGCATCCCGGATCCGCTGCGCGAGCAGGTCTCCGCCGAGATCGCCGAGTACTACGTGGAACGCAGCCGGCGCCACCGCGAAGAGGCCGCCGCCCGCGCCGCTTCGCACTGACGGCGCGCGGATCACCCATCCGCCGGGAGCGCGGCTCCCGGCGGGAAGACAACGACGAAAGGGGCGCACGTGTCCGCAGGACCCGTTCCCATTCCCACGCCGGAGACGCAGACGTTCTGGGAGGGCACCGCGATCGGCGAGCTGCGCATCCAGCGCTGCAACTCCTGCGAGGAGTACTACTTCTATCCGCGTCCGTACTGCCCGGGCTGCCAGTCCGACGACGTCGAATGGCGCGTGGTGTCGGGCAAGGGCACTCTCGCCTCGTACAACATCAACTACCGGCCGTTCCCGATCTTCGAGTCGAAGGACCCGCAGGTGATCGCGCTGGTCGAGCTCGACGAGGGCGTCCGGATGATGTCGAACATCGTCGACGTCGAGCCGCTGCCCGAGAACCTCGAGCTGGGCATGCGCCTGGCCGTCCGCTTCGAGCCGCGCGGGGATCAGTTCCTGCCGGTGTTCACCCCCGAGACGAGGAGCTGACATGGCGACGACCGGCATGCACCAGGGAAGCATCGCGATCGTCGGCGCCGCCGAGACCGAGCGGATCGGCGTCGTTCCCGACGTCTCGATGATCCACCTGCACACGAACGCGGCCCGCCGCGCCATCGCCGATGCGGGCATCGAGATGTCCGAGATCGACGGCGTCGCCACCGCGGGTCCGTCCGCCATCGAGCTGGCCGACATGCTCGGCATCCGTCCCCGCTGGGCCGACGGCACGATGATCGGCGGCTGCAGCTTCATGGCGCTCGTGCGGCATGCGTGCGCCGCGATCGCGTCGGGCGCGGCGAACGTGGTGCTCGTCACGCACGGCGAATCGGGTCGCTCCGGAGTGGGCCGGGCCAACAACGTGCGTCCGGCGACGTCGATGGGCGGCCAGTTCGAGGCCCCGTACGGGGCGCTGGCGCCGTACGCATCCTTCACGACCCCGGTGCTCGCGTTCATGAAGTCGCGCGGGTTCACCCGGGAGGATCTCGCCGAGGTCGTCGTCTCGCAGCGCCTGTGGGCGATGCCGAACGAGCGGGCGCAGCGGCGCGACCCGATCGACGTCGAGGGCGTGCTCAGCGCCCGGCCGATCGCGTACCCGTTCACGCGCGACATGTGCTGCGTCGTCACGGACGCCGGCGGCGCGCTCGTGCTGATGAGCGCGGAGCGCGCCCGCGACCTGCCCGGCGGCGACCGGGCCGTATACATCCTCGGCTCGGGCGAGGGCACCGAGAGCGTGATCGTGTCACAGATGGACGACCTGGAGAGCTTCGGGCCGTTCCGCCGTGGCGCGAAGGAGGCGTTCGAGACGGCCGGCGTCACGCATGACGACATCGACCACGTGATGTTCTACGACGCGTTCGCCCACCTGCCGCTCTACATGCTCGAGGACACCGGCTTCGTCGGCAAGGGAGAGTCCGCGGCCTTCTACAAGGAGGGGCACACGCGCCCCGGCGGCAAGCTCCCCATCAACACGCAGGGCGGCGGCCTCTCGTACACCCACAGCGGCATGTACGGCATGTTCGCCATCCAGGAGGCGGTGCGCCAGCTGCGCGGCGAGGCCGTCGTGCAGGTGCCGGATGTGCGCACCAGCTTCGTGCAGGGCGTCGGGATGATGTTCGGCGCCGGCGGCAGCCTCGTGCTCGGCAACCAGCGGCCGTGATGACGGCCTGAGAGAAGGAGACAATCGGATGCCATTCACCAAGGAAGATGTCGAGGCATCGGTCGGTTCGCGCACCGAGATCGCCGTGGGGTCCTGGACCTCGAAGGACGCGCTGCTGTATGCGCTGTCTGTCGGGGCGGGTCAGGATGCCCCGTTCGACGAGCTCGAATTCACCACCGAGAACGGCCCGCTGCCGCAGAAGGTGCTGCCGTCGTTCGTGTGCGTCGCGGCGCCCCGCACCGGCCGGGCCGGCAACCTGTCGTGGGACATGCGCCGGCTGCTGCACGGCGCGCAGAGCTTCGAGCTTTTCAAGACGCCCCAGCCGGAGGCCCGTGTGGCCGCGTTCAGCACGATGGACAGCGTCTACGACAAGGGGTCGGCGGCGGTCGTGAACACGAGCAACGAGATCATGGATGCCGACACCGGCGAGCTGATCGCGAAGACCTCCAGCAGCCTGTTCATCCGCGGCGAGGGCGGCTGGGGCGGCGAGCGCGGCGAGGATGCCCCGTGGGCGCGCCCCGACCGCGAGCCCGACGCGCAGATCGTGTACCCGACGCGCCTCGACCAGGCGCTGCTGTACCGGCTCACCGGCGACCGCAACCCGCTGCATTCCAACCCCGAGTTCGCCCGCCAGGCCGGGTTCGAGCGGCCGATCCTGCACGGCATGTGCACGTACGGGTTCACCGCGCGAGCTCTGCTGCACGCGGTCGCGGATTCGGACCCCGACCACTTCGGCGGCTTCTCCGCCCGCTTCTCGAAGACCGTCGACCCCGGCGACACGCTGACGGTCTCGATCTGGCGGACCGAGGACGGAGCCCTGTTCCAGACCGCGAAGCAGACCGGCGACATCGTCGTCGACCGCGGAGTCATGACCCTGCGCTGACCCGCCCGGCACCTTCGGAAACAAGAGAGGAATCACACATGAGCACGACGATCGATGCACCGCCGCGCAGCAGCTACTGGACGGTCAATCCGTCGACCGACGAGGTCGTCCACCGACGGGATGCCTGGACGGACGAGCAGGCGGATGCCGCCCTCGACCGCGCCGCGACCGCCTTCGAGACGTGGCGGCGGACATCCGTCGACGAGCGCGTGGCCCTGTTCCGCCGCATGGTGGACGTCATCGGGTCGCACGCGCAGGAGTACGGGCACCGCAACGCCGAGGAGATGGGCAAGCCCCTGAAGCAGGCGGTCGGCGAGGTGGCGCTCCCCCAGCGGATGTTCTCCTACTTCGCCGACAACGGTCCGCGTCTGCTCGCCCCGCGCGAGGCGCAGATGGCCGGTGCGAGCCGGGCCTACACGAAGCTCGAGGCGACCGGCGTCACGCTGGCCGTCGAGCCGTGGAACGTGCCGGCGTACCAGGCGATGCGCGCCGCCGCGCCGACACTGATGCTCGGCAACACCATCCTGCTGAAGCCCGCGGGTCTCACGGTGAACTCGTCGCTGCTGTTCGATGAGTGGTTCCGCGAAGCCGGGTTCCCGGAGGGCGTCTATCAGACGGCGCTCATCACGAGCGATCAGATCTCGCGGTTCATCGCGGACCGTCGCGTGCGCTCGGTGACCTTCACCGGGTCGGATCGCGTCGGCTCGATCATCGGCCGCCAGGCCGGCGAGCACATCAAGCCGGTGGTGCTGGAGCTCGGTGGCTCCGACCCGTTCATCGTGCTGGACTCGGCCGACGTGCAGCGCGCCGCCGGACTCGCCGCCCAGATCCGCCTCGGCAACGCCGGCCAGATCTGCGTGTCGCCCAAGCGCGTCATCGTCACCGACAAGGTCGCCGACGAGTTCATCGCGACGTACGCGGCGGTCTTCGCCGGCGCGAAGGTCGGCGACCCGTTCGACCCCGAGACGACCGTGGGTCCGCTCTCGAGCATCGCCGCGGCGGACGAGCTGCAGGGGCTGTATCAGGATGCCGTCGACAAGGGCGCGACGGTCGTGGTGCCCGGCGGTCGTGTGGACGGTCCCGGCGCGTTCTTCACGCCTGCGGTGCTGACCGACATCACCCCCGAGATGACGATCTACTCGGAGGAGGCGTTCGGCCCGCTCGGCATGATCTACCGTGTGCCGGATGCGGATGCCGCCATCGCCCTCGCGAACGACACCAAGTACGGGCTGACCGGCACGGTGTTCGGCGAGGACATCGAGGAGGCGACCCGCGTCGCGGAGGCTCTCGAGACCGGCGGCGTCGGCATCAACCGCTACTTCGGAGCCCCCATCGAGGTTCCGTTCGGCGGCACGAAGGCGTCCGGCGTAGGCCGTGAGCTCGGCGAGAGCGGGATGGATGCCTACGCCAACGTGAAGTCGTACATCGTCGGCTGATCCGCACGCGAAGGCCGCGTGCCGCGATCCCATCCGGGTCGCGGCACGCGGCCTTTCTGCTGCCCCTCGCCGGCGGGCGGTCCGCCCCCGGACATGCGATCGCCCGGATGCCCCGAGTGGTCTCGGGGCATCCGGGCGAGGGCTTTGTCAGCGACCGCTGACCTTGCCGAACAGGCGCGCGATCGGCGCCAGCACGAGGGGACGGGCGGCGATCCAAACGGCGGCGATCACGACGAGCGAGGCGACGAAGATCCAGAAGCCGGTCCAGTTGACCTGGTCCGAGCCCCCGTACATGTGGTTGAGGTTGCGCAGCGCCCCGGTCGCGAACACGAGGGCGACGTGCACGATGATGAACAGCACGAAGTAGAGCATCACCGGGAAGTGCACCGCCCGGGCCACCTCCACCGGGTACGCCTGCGAGAGTCGCTTCGCGTTCTTCGGCCAGATGCCCGACATGCGCACACCGGTGAGCGCAGCCAGCGGTGCGGCCACGAACACGGTGGTGAAGTACGCGAGCTGCTGCAGGCTGTTGTAGTTCACCCAGCCGTCTTCGGTGGGCCAGTCCAGCGACAGGTACTTCAGCGCCGCGGTGATCGCGTTCGGGAAGACCTCCCACGACGTGGGGACGATGCGCATCCACTGCCCGGTCGCGAACAGCAGTACGACGAACACGACGCCGTTGACGAGCCACAGGATGTCCAGCGACTGGTGGAACCACAGCGTCAGGCTGATCTTGCGCGCCGGGTTCGACCTGGGTGACCAGAACACGGTCGGTCGCTTCTCGCGGCGCACCGTGAGGCCGGTGCGGATGATCAGCACCATCAGGAACACGTTGAAGAAGTGCTGCCAGCCGAGCCAGGCCGGGAACCCCACGGGGGCCCCTTCGGGAAGGTGGTACTCCCCCGGATACGTCGTGGTGAAGTCCTGCATGAGCGGCAGACTGAGCAGCCAGCGCACGAACAGCACGACCATCCCCGCCGCGAACAGCAGCCCGGCACCGCCGATGACGACGACCCCGGCCCACTGGCCCTTCGTGAACGGACCGATCCGGGCCGGTTCGGGCGCCTCGACCGGGACGGTGCGGGTGCGTCGCTCCGCGTTCCAGCGGATCGCCTCGGCCCCGGGGAACGCCGTCGGCTCGAACGGCAGCGGCGTGGAGACGTCGTGGACGGGGGCCGCGGGAGGGTCTGCGACGGCGATGACGGATGCCGGAGCATCGGCGACGGATGCCGCCGCCGCGGCGACGGCGGCGAACCCGGCCGGCGGCCAGGGCTCCCCGCCCTTCACCCGCGGCAGCCCCCGGCGCACAGGGCCGGCGGGAGCCGCGGCAACCGGCGCAACCGGCGCAGCCGCAACAGCTGCCGCAGCAGGTGCCGAGACGGGCGCCGCGACCGGAGCCACAGCCACGGGCTCCTCGACTGCAGACGCCACCGCGACCGGCGCGTCGCCTCCGGCGGGCCAGGGCAGCCCACCACGGGTGCGCGGCAGCCCGCGCCGGACAGTGCTCCCGTACGTCGCCATCGGGTTACGCCTTCCGCGCCTCGAGTGCGGTGATCAGCTGCGGCACCACGGTGAACAGGTCGCCGACCACGCCGAAGTCGGCGATGTCGAAGATGGGGGCGTCGGCATCCTTGTTGATCGCGACGATGGTCTTCGCGGTCTGCATCCCGGCCTTGTGCTGGATCGCACCCGAGATGCCGAGGGCGATGTACAGCTGCGGCGACACCGACACACCGGTCTGCCCGACCTGGGCCGACTGCGGGATGTAGCCGGCGTCCACCGCGGCACGCGAGGCGCCCACGGCGGCGCCGAGCACGTCGGCGAGCTGGTCGACGAGCACGAACTGCTGCTCGGACCCGAGGCCGCGGCCGCCGGAGACGACCTTCGCGGCTCCGCGCAGCTCGGGACGCGCCGAGGTCGCCGGGGCGGCCTCGAATCCGTCGACGGAGGCGACAGGACGGTCGGATGCCGCCACCGCGAGAACCTCGACCTCAGGAGTGCGGGCCTCCGCGCGGGCGTCGATGGAGCCCTGACGCACCGTGATCACGGGAGCGCCGAAGGTGACGGCCGAGTCGACGTTGTACGCCCCGCCGTAGACGGAGTGGTGGGCGACGACGCCTTCGGCATCCCGCGAGACGCCGATCGCGTCGACCGCGACCCCGAGTCCGACGCGCGCCGCGAACCCGCCGGCGGCATCGCGCCCGTCGACCGAGTTCGACAGCAGCACGGCATCGGGGGCCACGAGCCGGTGGGCGGCTTCGAGGGCGTCGACGAACGGCACGGTGAGCGCCGACGGGTCATCGAGCGGCGCGGTCAGCACGGCGGCGGCGCCGAGGGCACCGGCATCCGCCGCGAGCGCCGCCTGCGCGTCCGCCGGCGCGACGATCAGCGCGACCGGGGTGCCGACGGCGGCCGCCGCGGCGAGCAAGCCGGCGGAGCTCTTCTCGAGCCCGCCCGTCGCGGCCGTCTCGAGCATCACCAGGATGGAATCATGTGCGAAGTTCATCGTCGTCCCCTTACACCAGCTGGTTCTGCACCAGGAAGGCCGCCAACTGCTCGCCGGCGTCGCCCTCGTCCGTGATCTTCGTGCCGGCTTCGCGCGCCGGGCGCTCGGCGATCGCCGTCATGATGGAGCGCGGTGCATCCGCGCGCTCGGGGTCGATGCCGAGGTCGCCGAGGGAGATCGTCTCGAACGGCTTCTTCTTGGCCGCCATGATCCCCTTGAAGTTCGGGAAGCGCGCATCCGGCAGTGCCTCGGTGATCGAGATGACCGCGGGCAGGCTCGCCGAGACCGTGGCGATGCCCGACTCGGTGCGGCGCTGGCCGCGCACGGCGTCGTCGGTGAGGTCGACCGAGACGAGGGCGGTCAGCTGCGCGACGCGCAGACGCTCGGCGATCATGGCGGGCAGGATGCCGCCCGATCCGTCGGTGGACTGGTTGCCGGTGATCACCAGGTCGAAGCCGGCACGGGCCACCGCGGCGGCGAGCACCTCCGCGGTGAGCCCCAGGTCGGCGCCGGCCAGCCGCTCGTCGACGACCTGCACCGCGGATGCCGCGCCCATCGCGAGCCCCTTGCGCAGCGACGTCACGGCCGACTCGGGCGACATCGACAGCAGCACGACCTCGGTGCCGGCGTGGGCATCCGCGTGGCTCAGCGCCACTTCGAGCGCGCGTTCGCCGATCTCGTCGAGCACCGCCTCGCTCGCACCGCGATCGGCGAGGCCGGTCTCGAGGTCGAGCTTGCGGTCGCCGTACGTGTCGGGGACCTCTTTGACCAGCACCACGATCCTCATGAGCGCGGCTCCCCCGCGCTCTCGCTCAGCGGATGCCCGCCGACCGGCGCCGTCACGGCCCTGCCATCAAGAAAACCCACGGTGTCTCCTTCGTCACGCTGCGGGCGGACCTGAACGGATGACCCCGTCTCAGGCATCCTCGCCCTCAATGTATACATTTGCACGCGCGCAGGGATTTCGCAAACCGACAGGTCCGCGCCTTTGCAGACGATCCCGGATCAGCGGATCCCGACCGTTGTATACGTCCTGCGTCAGGCGTCAGTCTTCGGGAAGCGACCGCAGAACCGTGGCGAGGCTGTTTCGCAGATGCACGGTCGTCGCACTGACCGAGAGCAGCTCGTCGCCGGCGAGGATCGCCTCCGCGATCACGATGTGCTCCTCCGCCGCCCGTGCCAGGCGCTCGCCGTCCGACCGCGAATAGTGGCGCACGCGCGCCATCTGTCCGCCGAGGTCGTCGAGCGCGGAGCTGATGTAGCGGGATGCCGCCGCCTCCTCGATCGCCGCGTCGAGCTCGCTCGCGAGGAGGTACAGCCGGTTCGGATCGAGCTCCTCGAGACCCTCGAGGCTCGCGCGCAGCTCTCGGATGATCGCATCGAAGCGGACCGGGTCGCGCCGCTTCGCGGCCAGCCGCACGCTCGCGGTCTCGAGCGCCTCGCGCAGCTCGTAGTACTCGATGACGTGCTGGCGCGACAGCGGCGCGACGCGCACCGTGCGCCCGGAGGTGACCACGAGGCCCTCGGCGGCGAGCCGTGCGAAAGCCTCGCGCACCGGCGTGCGAGGGACGCCCACCCGCTCGGCGGTCTCGATCTCGCCCAGCGACGCACCGGGCTTCAGATCCCACTCGATGATCTCCGAACGGATCTGCTCGTAGACCACATCGCTCACCCGCACGCGCCGATCATAGCTGAGGGGGCCCACGATAGGATCGAGCTATGAACGACCACGCCGTAGTGGTGCGACTTCGCCAGGCCGCACTCGAGCTGGCGTCGGCGAGCCCCGACGAGAAGCTCACGGTCAGCAGCATCTGCGCGGCCGCCGGCGTCTCCCGCGACGATTTCTACAGCGCGGCCTCCAACCCGATTCAGCTGCTGGGCGAGGCTCTCAGCGACGAACTGCTGTCCGCGCTGGCCCAGGCGCCCGACGAAATGCCCCAGGGCGAGCGCTTGCGCATCTCGCTCGGCCACGTGGCCCGGTGGAACGCGATCTACCGGGGCCCGCTGCACAGCGAGCTGATCGCATCCCTTCAGAAGACGCTCTTCGCCGCGCTGCGCAGCACCAACGAGGAGTTCCGGCGCCGGCATCCCGACCTCCTCCCCGACGGGGTCTCCGCCGACGACGACTTCGCCATCTCGTTCCTGGCCTCTTATATGGCGGGCGGCTCGATCGCGTCGATCGCGTTCTGGCTCGAGGATGCCGACGCCGACATCGAGGGCGACATCGACCGGATCGTCGAGCTGTCGCGGGCTGTCGCCCCCGGGTTCATGGCGCCGCTCTGGTCGCAGTCCTGAGCGGCGGGTCGTCGCCGACGGCATCCGGAGCGCTGTTCAGGACAGCCGCTCGATGACCATCGCCATGCCCATTCCGCCGCCGACGCACATCGCCTCGACGCCGAACCGGCCGTCGCACTGCACGAGGGCGTTGATGAGGCTGCTGGTGATGCGCGCGCCGGTCATGCCGAACGGATGCCCGAGCGCGATGGCGCCGCCGTTGACGTTGAGCCGGTCGATGTCGATGCCGAGCGCCTGCGCCGATCCCAGCGCCTGAACGGCGAATGCCTCGTTGATCTCGAACAGGTCGATGTCCGACAGTGACAGACCGGCGGAGCGCAGGGCCGCCGGGATCGCGGTGACGGGGCCGAGTCCCATGATCTCGGGCGACAGGCCGGTGACGGCGGTCGAGACGATGCGCGCGAGCGGGGTGATGCCGAGCTGCTTCGCCTTGACGTCGCTCATGACCACGAGCGCGGCGGCACCGTCGTTGAGGGGGCACGCGTTGCCGGCGGTGACGGTGCCGTCCGGGCGGAAGACCGGCTGCAGCTGGCTGACGGCGTCGAGCGTCACGCCGGCACGCGGGGAATCGTCGGTGGAGACCACGGTGCCGTCCGCGAGCACGACCGGGGTGATGTCCTTCGCCCAGAATCCGTCGGCCGTGGCCCTCTCGGCGAGATTCTGGCTGCGCACGGCGAATTCGTCCTGCTCGCGGCGGCTCATGCCGATGCGCTGCTGCACGTTCTCGGCCGTCTGGCCCATCGAGATGTACGCGTCGGGCAGTTCGCCGGAGTCGCGCGGGTCGGCCCACGGCTCCGCCCCGCCGGCGGCGCGACGCGCGGTGCGCGCGATCGCGTCGGCGAACAGCGGGTTGGTGAGGTCCACGCCGGGGACGCCGTCGCTGGTGCCGCGGGCGAATCCGCTGACCAGCTCGACGCCGGCCGAGATGTACGCGTCGCCCTCACCGGCGCGGATCGCGTGGAAGGCCATGCGGGTGGTCTGCAGCGACGACGCGCAGTACCGGGTGATCGTCGTGCCGGGCAGGTGGTCGTAGCCGAGCAGCACCGACACCCGGCGGCCCATGTTCGCCCCCTGCTCGCCACCGGGCAGACCGCAGCCGAGCAGGAGGTCGGTGAGGTCGGCGGGGTCGAGCTCGGGCACCTTCGCCAGGGCGGCGCGCACCATCTGCGCGGACAGGTCGTCGGCGCGGGTGTCTTTCAGCGATCCCTTGCCGGCGCGGCCGATGGGCGAACGGGCGGTGGAGACGATGACGGCTTCGGGCATGGTTGGTCCTTTCAGAGGGGCAGACGTGCGACGTCCGGTCGCACCGGTCGGAACCGGTGCGACCGGACGTGTCGCTTCAGGAGCGGTGCTTGGCGGTGGCCTCGCTCAGCGCCTCGCCGGCGGCGAGGTTGCTGAGCACCTCAGCGGCGGCGATCTCGTCGGTCGCGGCCAGCTTGTCGAAGCCCGTCATCGGCGGGTACTTGTACTTGCCGAGGAAGAAGATGATGATCGCGCAGACCACCAGGATGCCGATCAGCAGCGGCATCACGCCGGCGTACGAGCCGGTGGCGTCGAACGCGGCACCCATCAGCAGCGGACCGAGGGCCGACGTGATCATGAACACCGACTGCAGAACGCCCAGGATCTTGCCGAACGACTGCATCCCCAGGTAGCGGGTGACCGTGAGCGGGAGGAGGTCGCTCTCGATGCCGAACGTGAAGCCGATGAACGCGACTGCGGCGGCAGCCTGCACGAACGGCGCGTGCAGCAGCAGGATGCCGACGATCGGCGCGAGGATGATGATCGGCGCGATGATGCGCACGTGGATGCGGTCGATGAGGAACCCGCCGAGGAGGCGCCCAGCGAGCGAGGAGAGGCCGAGGACGGTGAGGAGCAGCGCCGCCTGCGGAGGGGTGAGGCCCTCGTCGGTCATCATCGGCACCAGGTTCACCTGCAGGGCGATCAGCACCATGCCGACGGGCCCGAGGCCGAGGATGATCTGCCAGAACTGGCGCGTGCGCACGGCCTCGCGGAAGGTCAGGCCGGGAAGCGCGAGGCTGACGTTGGAGCCCGTCTCGACCGTCGACTCCGCGAGTCGGCCGCGGTTGTGGCGCTCGGCACGGCCGCGGACGAACAGCAGCACCATGATGGTGCCGAACACGGCCGGGATGAGTCCCAGCACGACGTAGGCGCCGCGCCAGCCGACGCCGGCGATGAGGAACCCGGCGAGCAGGGGAAGAAGGGAGGCGCCGACAGCGGCGAGGGCGGCGTGGATGCCGGTCGCGAGGGCGCGCTTGTTGTCGAACCACGACACGATCGCCTTGGTCATCGGAAGCATCGTGCCCGCGCCGAAGAAGCCGAGGAAGAAGTACGGCAGATAGTAGAGGGCGACAACGGGCGGGGTCAGCGAGATCGCGACCACCGACAGCCCGTAGAGGATGAAGCTCGGGACGAGCACGTAGCGCACCGTGAAGGTCGACAGCAGGCGTCCGACCAGCAGCATGCCCACGGCCACGCCGAGGGCGCCGACGGTGTATGCGCTCGTGACGATCGTGCGGCCGAAGCCCATCTCGAGCGAGATCGGCACGACGAACAGGCTCAGGGTCGACAGGCCCACCTGGGCGGGGCCGACGGCGCTCGCGAAACCACCGCCGATGACCACCTGCCAGGGGCTGCGCCGACGGCGACCGGTGTCGGGTGGGCTGGAACTCATCGTGGGTGCGACGGCATGCATAGGCTCTGTCCTCCTCATCGAGTCGTCGGCCGGAAACTCACCGTTGAGTATCCATTCAAGCCGAACGAGCCAAATGTATGCGCGGCGCGCACATCCCGCAAGAGTCAAATTCTAGAATCTTCTCTCTTGACGCCGGGTGGAATCGATGCAAGGGGCGACCGCCCGGCATCCTCACCGCATCGGTAATGCGAACTTTCCGCGTCATGACGGGGCATCCGCCCGGTATGCACGACACTCCGCGCCGCACCGCCGCCTCCTCTGGAAGAGCCGCCGATTCCACTGAGCCGGCTTGCGGCCCGGCCACGCGATCCTGCTAATGTATACATTCACCCGATGGCGGGAGAGCTGACGGGTCGATTGACACGGTGCAGACGAGAGGCGGTGACGACGTTGTTCCGCTCCCTGCGCATCCGCGGCTACCGCATCTGGTGGATCGGGATGACCGCGTCGAACCTCGGCACGTGGGTGCAGCGGATCGCCCAGGACTGGCTCGTGCTCACCGTCCTCACGAACGAGGACGCGACCGCCGTCGCGGTCAACATGGTGCTGAACTTCCTGCCGCCGGTCGCGCTGCTGCCGCTGACCGCACTCGTCGCCGACCGGTTCGACCGGAAGAAGACGCTGCTGGTCACGCAGAGCATCCAGGCACTGCTCGCGATCGCCCTCGCGGTGCTCACCCTCACCGGCACGATCGAGCTCTGGATGGTGTTCGGGCTGTCAGCCGCGCTCGGGATCACGTCGGCGTTCGACCAGCCGGTGCGGCAGACGTTCGTCTCGGAGCTCGTGCCGATCAGCAGCATCGGCAACGCCATCGCACTCAACCAGATGTCGTTCAACGCCGGCCGGCTCATCGGCCCGGGGCTCGGCGGCCTGCTCGTGGCGGTCGCGGGGCCCGGCTGGGGATTCGTGGTCAACGCGGTCGCCTTCGCCGGGACGATCATCGCGCTCGTCATCATCCCGGCGAGTGCCCGCGACATCCCGGTCCGGCTTCCGACCGCGGGCGGGGTGGGCAAGGCGTTCTCGTTCATCAGATCCAGAGGCGACGTCGCGGTCATCTTCGTGATGATGTTCTTCGTCGGGCTGTTCGCGCTCAACACCCCGCTGTACATCGCGACGATGACCCGCATCGAGTTCCATGTCGGGGCGAACATGCTCGGCTACCTCACCTCCGCGATGGCGATCGGCTCGCTCACCGGCGCCCTGATGGCCGCCCGCCGCGGCCAGCCAACGCTCAAGCACCTCACGATCGCGTCCGCGGGACTGGGCGCCGCGTTCCTCATCTGCGCGATCGCACCCGCCCTGTGGTTCTTCGGCGTCGCGCTCGCATGCCTGGGCATGGGGGTCATGACGACGACGGCATCCGCCAACGGCCTCATCCAGATCGCGACGCCGCCCGAGCTGCGCGGCCGCGTGATCGCGATCTACCTCGCGAGCCTCAGCGTCGCCTCGGCCGTGGGCGCGCTCATCGCCGGCCCGATCATCGACGTGTTCGGACCGCGCTGGGCGATGGTGGCGGCGGGGACGGCATCCCTCATCGCCGTCACCATCGTGCTGGTCTGGCTCGCCGTCGCGCGCAGCTTCCGGGTGCACTGGAACCGCAGCCTGCGCTGGCCGCTGCGGTTCGCTCCCCGGCCCGACCCGGGCACGTGACGCCGACCCGCGGCGGCCTCAGAGGGCCGGGGCCACCGTGCGGTCGGCGCCCACCGGGCGTTCGCGGTGCTCGCGCAGCACCACGAGCGAGCGGGATTCGAGCGTGATCGCCGTGCCGGGCTCGACCGGCGCACGCCCCACCAGCTGGCCGCCGGTGTCGACGAGCACATCCCACGTGGGCGAGCGCCGCACGTCGGGCATCCGGAAGTCGATCGGGGCGTCTCCCGCGTTGAACAGCACGATGAAATGCTTGTCGACGATCGGCTGACCGCGGCTGTCGCGCTCGCGGATGCCCTGCCCGTTGAGGAACATGCCGACGGCGAGCCCGAAGCCCGACTCCCAGTCCTCGCGCTCCATGAGCGTGCCGTCCGGACGCAGCCAGGCGATGTCGTTGCGGTGCGCGCCGGGGTCGAGCTTCGCCGCGGCCGCGGCATCCGGATCCCTCGGCTGAGCGGGGCGGCCGTCGAAGAAGCGGCTGCGCCGGAAGGTGGGATGCTCCCTCCGCAGGCGCGACAGCGTCGCGGTGAACTCGACGAGCGCGGAGTCGGTGTCGGACCAGTCCACCCACGTGGTGTCGTTGTCCTGGTTGTAGCCGTTGTTGTTGCCGCCCTGCGTGCGGCCGAGCTCATCGCCGTGCAGCAGCATGGGCACGCCCTGGCTGAGCAGCAGCGTCGCGAGGAAGTTGCGCTGCTGCCGCGACCGCAGCGCCAGCACGGCGGGGTCGTCGGTGTCGCCCTCGACGCCGCCGTTCCACGACCGGTTGTCGTCGGTGCCGTCGCGGCCGTCCTCGCCGTTCGCGTCGTTGTGCTTCTCGTTGTACGAGACGAGGTCGCGCAGCGTGAAGCCGTCGTGCGCGGTGACGAAGTTGATGGATGCCACCGGGCGCCGGCCCGAATGCGCGTAAAGGTCGGACGACCCGGTGAGCCGCGACGCGAACTCGCCGAGCGCCTGCGGCTCGCCGCGCCAGAAGTCGCGCACCGTGTCACGGTAGGCGCCGTTCCATTCGGTCCACTGCGGCGGGAAGTTGCCCACCTGGTAGCCGCCGGGGCCGACATCCCACGGCTCGGCGATGAGCTTCACCTGCGAGACCACCGGGTCCTGCTGCACGAGCTCGAAGAACGCGGCCAGCTTGTCGACGTCGTAGAACTCGCGGGCGAGGGTCGCGGCCAGGTCGAACCGGAACCCGTCGACGTGCATGTCGAGCACCCAGTAGCGCAGCGAGTCCATGATGAGCTGCAGCGTGTGCGGATTGCCGACGTTGAGGCTGTTGCCGGTGCCGGTGTAGTCCGTGTAGAACCGCTTGTCGTCGCTTTGCAGCTTGTAGTAGGCGCGGTTGTCGATGCCGCGCATCGACAGCGTCGGCCCCAGGTGGTTGCCCTCGGCGGTGTGGTTGTAGACGACGTCGAGGATGACCTCGATGCCGGCCGTGTGCAGGGCCTTCACCATCGCCTTGAACTCCTGCACCTGATCGCCGCGGTGCCGGTCGCTGGCGTAGGTGTTCTGCGGGGCGAAGTACGAGATCGTGTTGTAGCCCCAGTAGTTCGACAGCCCCTTCTTCTGCAGGGTGTCGTCGTCGACGAACTGGTGCACCGGCATGAGCTCGATCGCGGTGACGCCCAGCCGCTGCAGGTGCGCGATGATCGCCGGATGCGCGATGGCCGCGTACGTGCCGCGGATCTCCTCCGGGATGTCCGGATGCCGCATCGTCAGCCCCTTGACGTGGGCTTCGTATATGAGCGTCTCGCTGTACGGGGTGCGCGGCGGGCGGTCCCCGCTCCAGTCGAAGAAGGGGCTGACCACAACGCCCTTGAACATGTCCGCCGCGGAATCCGACGTATCGCGCGTGTCGGGGTCGTCGAAGTCGTACGAGTAGACCGACTGGCCCCACTTCACCTGGCCGTCGACGGCCTTCGCGTACGGGTCGAGCAGCAGCTTGTGCGGGTTGAAGCGGGCTCCGGATGCCGGCTCGTACGGCCCGTACACGCGGTACCCATAGCGTTGCCCGTGCCCCACGTGCGGCAGATACGCGTGCCAGATGAAGGCGTCCACGTCGACGAGGTCCACGCGGGTCTCGCGCCCCGTGCTGTCGAACAGGCACAGCTCCACCCGATCGGCGCCTTCGCTGAACAGCGCGAAGTTCGTTCCGTTCCCGTCGAACGTGGCCCCCAGCGGGTAGGCGGTTCCAGGCCAGGACTCCACCGGCATCCCCCAACTCGTCGCTCCGGGTGTGCGACGCCCCCCTGACCCGCAGGCCCAGACCGGCTGGGCCGGCTTCGTCCGCAAGCTCATCCACCGCCTCCTACCGAAACGGCGGCTCCGCGCGAACCCCCGAGTCATCAAACGCAAATACACGCGATGGCACGTCAAACGCTCCCAGCACGCCGACTGGCCACGCCCCCACCATCCACCCCACTACATCATCCAACCTTGCTAACTGAACGGTATTGGGATTACCCTAGCGCTTGGAAGTCCTCGAGAAAGTAATTACCCAAGCGTTTGGAAGGACACTAAGTCTGTGGATAAGCGGGCTTCGACTTCCAAACGCTTGGGTAATCGACTTCCAAACGCTTGGGTAATCGACTTCCAAACGCTTGGGTAATAATCGGGTTTTGCCGCATGTTTCTAAGGTTTTTCGGCGCAGCTAACCTTTCTTTTTAACCTTTTAATTAACCAAACCAAACCATGTAGTTACCTGACTCAGGTACGCGCGCAGGCGGTCGCGCGGGTCTGTCGTGAGCGGGAGCTACTCGAGTGGGTTCGGCTGCGTTTCGTGGGCTGCCGCGTGGTTCGCGAGGCGAACCACTTGCCCTCAGCAGGGGTAAGTCACGTCACGTACTTCACGGGTGAGTGCTCACGTAAACCTGCAAATACAGCTGACACTCTTCACCGGAAGACATGCCAGGACGCGCGAGAACGAGGCTGTGGCGGCTTTAGATGCGGGTTCGGTAGTTCTTCAAGCAGTAGAGCTTTTGAAGGCGTTAGACGGCATTCTGTGGCCTTAAGTGAGCAGCTTGGCAATTAGCAAACAGATCACGATCAGGGGAATGGTGAGATCTGCTTGGATTTTCACGGACGTTTTTGGTTGGTTGCTAGGTCTAGGTTTCATGGTTTTCTCCTTCGCCTAGACATATGCGCGGCGTTTTGCGAGCGTGTGTTGGTTACGGTTGTGCCCAGTAGGGGCATTGCTCGTGATTATCGAAGTCGCAGGCGTGCGGGCCTTTGTGATGGTGGAAACCCTCAGCGCAGCGGATCATTTCTACGCGTTGTGGTGCTTTGAAGAATGAGAGGAACCGTGCAAGGTCATGCTCGGGCGTGACCTTGCCGTGCTCGGGGCAGATGTGCAGCGTCTGCCCGTTCATCCATTCTCTGAACTGGGGCAGGCGATTGCCGAGGCGTTTGGAAAGCTCCCCGACGGTCAGGCCGAACTCACACGTGCTCATCATTTCAAACTTACGTAACGCCCTTAACGGTTCTTGTTTCTGGGCATACGCAATCTTGCGGACTGCGCTTCGTGCTCATTCATGGGCCAGCTCAACCCTCGGTTGAGAGCTGTCGTCTTATGAGTTTCCTCACGGTAGGTGACCCATTTCCCTGGTTTTCGGCCTTCCCATTCACGCTTTGTGCAGGGGCTACCTTCGACGGCCAAACACACGTCGCACGACTCATCGTTGAACTCATAACGCCGAGGTTTTACCCTGACTATTCGCCCACCCAGTGGGGCTCCAGTAGCGCCTTTACGAGCGTTCATCACTTTCTCTTGTTCAGACGGTTCTAACCGGTAGAAACTTTCTCAAGAGATCACTCGGCGACAACGTTGCTCGTGATGGTACCAAGCCCAGGGCAAGATCGCGCAGCGGTCGCGGCAGCCCGTGTTTTTGGGCTATCCACACGTTTTGGCCGATAGCCGAAAGCGACCGCGCATTACTTCAGTAGCAACTGCTACCCGATTGGAGTTACTGAATGTTGAAACAAGAAACCCCCAACACCGAAGCGCTGAGGGTTCCCGAATTATTTGCATCAGTCCAAGCCCGATGCGCGTACCCCCAGGATAACCTAGGGGGGATGAGTGAGCAACCGCCGGTATATGCCTTACTGAGTGCTGCCCGGTTGCAGCCGTACCTGGTTGCGGCGGGCCACGATAATGCCCGGGCTTTGGACCTATATCTGTGGGCGAACGAAGTCGCAGGAGCAATGCACGCTCAGCTCGCGTACGTTGAGCTTGCCGTCAGAAACGCTCTCGATCCGGTGCTCGCAGACTGGAACAGCGCCCAGCCTGGAGGGTACGGGCGTGACTGGACGGCCCAGGATGGTGCGGCAGCACCGCTATACGACGTCCTTAAATTACCGTTGAATCGGGCGCGGAACTGGGCGAATGATGAAGTGAGTCGCCGCCAAGCGACTCATCCTCGACAGGGTGTCACCCCGACGCACGACGACGTGCTGGTGCAACTCACTTTTGGCGCATGGACATCATTGATTCGGGGACAAGTTGGCGGGGTGCCTCCGCAACAGCAGCTTTGGGAGGAAGCCACCCACCAAGCCTTCCCGCAACTGTCGAACACCGAGGCGTCACGGTATCACGTAGGAACAACCTTGTACGGTTTGCAGTTGCTCCGGAACCGAATCGCTCACCACGATAATCTGCTCGAGGTCAATCTCACCAAGCGTTTGAACTGGAGCTTGTCGCTACTCGCGAAGATCAATCCGGAATTCCCGAGCCTCGCGACGGCCAGAAGCCCGCTGCGCCGGTTGATTCGGGAAGACCCTCGTAGACGGTGGAGGGACAAAGACTGAAACGCCTCGAGTGACCCATCGAGCCTTTGTGCGTTTAGCTGCGTGATCGAGGGGCAGGGTAGGGCGGGTAGGTCATCTCGCCCAGAAAGTCTGCGCGGTGTGCTTTAAGCGCCTCGGCAGGCCACTCGCACACGGGGTAAGTGAGTTTGCGCAGCTCGGTGGGCGTGCGGTCGGCATCGTTCGGGCGCGCCAGTATTTGCGTGATTCGCCCGGGGGTCAGCCCAGCCGCTTTTGCGATGAGCGAGGGTGGTACCTCGCCGCGCGCGGCGTTGCGCTCGGCCTGCTCGAGCATTAATCGCACCTCGTTTTCGAGGCTTCCGAGGGCGTGCCGCAGCGCAGCCAGCTCGTGTACTTCAGCCAACAGGTTTTGTTTTTCATCTCTTACAGACATGTCTTTTAGTTTACTAAACTAAAACATGAAATATAACAACCCAACAACCCAACAACCAAACATTCCACACACCCCAGCATCATCACACCCTCACAGTCCGCCACCACATTCACACTCAACACCCCACTAACCGCACACCCCCAGCATTCACACACATCATCAACTATTCTTGAAGCACGTAATCTAGTGAACTAGGAGCGCTGACCAGCGACACGAGCGCGAGCGGAAAGAGCACATGAGCAAGGGCGGGTTCAAAGCGTTTCGTGGCAGTGCCGCGACCGCTGAGAGCTACCTGCTCGAACGCGACGCTGACAAGCTCGATGACTACTACCGGGAGGGCAAAGAGCGCACCGTTGAGCACGGTGTGATTGACCAATTCGGTACACAGATGGGTGCGCTTACGCCCACCCAATTTCGTGCGTGGATGGAGCACCGCGACCCGGACACTGACGAAGTGCGAGGCGTGTTTCGGCAGCGCACCGATGTTGATCCGCTCACGGGTGAGGTCAGCATTGGGGGCACCCCGCTCTACCAAGAGACGATCATCAGCGTTGATAAGAGCCTGAGCCTTGCAGCGGCCGCGAACCCGAGGGTTGCAGCCGTGCTCGAGCGAGCAATGGGGCGCGCGTGTGCCAGCGCCGCCGAAGCTTTGAACGAGCACGCAGTCACCCGCGTGGGCGACATTGGGAAGCAGCGGCAAGTGAAGTTCGAGCGCATCGAGTTCACGAGCGTGCAGCACACCACGAGCCGTTCAGGCGACCCGCACTATCACCGGCACATGCAGCTGTTGCCGGTTGGGTTTGCTGAGGGGCGGTGGCGCGCGGTCGACGGTCGCACCCTGTACCGGCTTGCCGAGCGTGTGAACGCGGCAGCTGACCTTTCGCTCAGCACCGACATGGAGCTGCGCCAGGTGCTCGCAGCCGAGGGGTTGAGCTGGGAGCCGTCGCAGGGCGGTGGTCGCGTTAGCGAGTATGTGCCGCTGATTGACGAGCATTCAGCGCGTCGGGATCAGGTCGCGGTGAACCGTGAAGCGCTTGAGACTGAATGGCGCATTGCTCACCCAGGCCAGGAGCCGGGGCCTCGCCAGTGGCAGGCGTGGGATACGCACGCTTGGGCGCAGGATCGCCCCACAAAATCTCCCGAGGGTGACCTCACCCCCGAGGGGTTCGCTCGTGCTGTCGGCGAAGTCACCCCGCAGAACATAGATCGCACCTTGTACGGTCAGACCGCTGCACAGGTCTCCGCTGAGGTTGTGGGTGCCGGTGCGCTTGAAGACCTTGGCAAAGGCCGGTCGGCGTGGTCGTTGGCAGACGTGCAGGCGGCAGTTGATCGCAGGCTTGCGCAAACGTACCTCATCGGTAGCGAGGGCGTCGCAGAGCTACGTGTGGCTGCTCTTGACGCGGCCATGCAGCGCAGCGTCTCGTTCTTTGATGCAGGCGTTAACGTCGAGGGTGTCAGGCACTACACGAGCGACCAGGTGCTTGCCACAGATCAGCAGCTCACCGATGCCCTTACCGCGCGTGCTTTGGTGCCCGGTGAAAACGGGCAGGTGCAGGCTGAACGTGACGGGTTCACGCTCTCGGCTGAGCAGCAGGCGGCCGCTGAGGCGATCACGGGATCGCACGAGCTGGTAGTGATCCAAGGTGCTGCGGGAGCGGGTAAAACCACGATGCTTGAAGCGGCAGCCGAGGCGCTTACCGAACAGGGGCGCAGGCTGGTTGTTGTCTCTCCTACGAAGCGCGGAGCGCTCGAGGCCGGCGACGTGTTGGGGGTAGCCGGCGAAAGCGTGCACGCACTCTTGTACCGTGCCGGTGCTCACGTTGACGAGTACGGGCGTTGGCAACTGCCTGCGCAGTGGAAACCGCAACCCGAGGGGCGGCAGCTCGATGCCCGCACCGTCCTGGTCGTTGACGAAGCGGGCGTGCTTGACCAGGACACCGCGCACGTGCTGCACCAATACATCGACGCTATGGGGCTTGGCACACTGGTGCTTTCAGGTGATGCGGCGCAGCTTGCCGCTGTCGGCCGCGGGGGTTACCTCGCACGAGCTGTGAGCCTGTCAGGGGTTTCGCTCGACCTCACCGATGTGCGCCGATTCCGCGCCCCGGGCGGTGAGATTGATGAAGAGTATGCGGCGCTGTCGATCAAGATGCGAGATCGCGAAGACGCGGGCAGCATTTTTGATGAATTGGCTGGGCGTGGCATGGTGCAGATCGGTACGCTCGACGCCCAGCTCGCCCGACTCGCTGACACTGTTGCGCTCGAAGAACAGCACCAACAGGCCTCTATTGTTGTTGCCCCCACGAATGCCGCAGCGCAGCAGATCAACCAAGCCGTGTTTGAACGGCTCAGTGGTGCGGGCATCATCGACGCCAGCACCACTGTGCAGGGTCGAGATGGTGACCTCATTGCCGCAGGCGCACGCGTAGCGACCCGTGAGAACGACCGTGAGCTTGGTGTCGCGAACCGTCAAACCTGGATTGTGCAGCACGTGAATGCTGACGGCCGTGTCATTGTGGCCGACGATACCGGCCACCACCGCACCCTTGATGCCGAGTACGTGGCCACTAACTTGCAGCTCGCATACGCGGTGACCGGGCACGGTGCGCAGGGCATGACAGTGGACACCTCGCATACGGTCTTGAGTGACGAGCTCACCGCAGCCGGAGCCTATGTAGGGCTCACGCGCGGCCGCCACGCAAACATGCTGCACGTCGTTGCTTACGACTACTCCGACGCGCGCGAGCAGTTCATTGAAGCGTTCGGGCGCGACGATGCAGACCTTGGTATCGAGGCAGCCCGCGAACAGGCGCTGCGCGACGTGCGCGGGCTGGACGTCGATAACCGTTCCCACATCACCGAGGAAATCAACCGACTACGCCACACCGCAGCGCAGCATGAGCAGGCCGCCGTCGAGGCGGAGCAGCACGCCGACACCATCGAGCAGCGCCTCACTGAGTATGCGCGCCAGGTTGAGCCAATCACGCAACACCACGACACCGCAGACCGGCAGGCTACGCAGCAGCTCGAGGCAGCACAGCAGCAAGAGACCGAATGGGAAACCTACGCGCAGCAGCTCGAGCAAGCCCGCCTCGAGCAAGCCCGCGCCGCTGGCAAGCCTGTGGTCGACGCGCGCACACAAGCTGATGAAGCCGAACAACAAGTGCCTCGTGCTGGCAGATTCGCGAAGCGTGCCGCCCAGCACGAGGCAGACGCTCGCACCGCAGCATGGCAAGCGCAGCGCGCACAGGTCACCGAGCAATGGGGTGACGCGCCAGGCCGGTTCGACTTGGAAGCATGGGCGGCACGTGCCGCAGCTCGCACCCTTGACGTGCTCGCAGCTCGCACCCAAATCGACCATGCGCATGAATACGTGGCGCACGCTGAACGTGCCCGCCGTGAGCTACGACAGGGGCAGCGGCAGGAAATCGAACGCCTACGCCGTGAGGTACTCGGTACGAAGCAGAACGCGCTCGGCCGCACCGTTCCCCTCGATGAACACACCGCGCAGAAGTGGGCACAGCAGCACCGAAACACTGCCGCACAACACCACGGCAGCGCCCGCCAGGCGCGTGAAGAAGCCGATACTCTCGACCGGCTACCCACTAGTGAAGCCGAGCAGCGCATTGATGCCCGGGAGCAGCCGCAACAAGCAGAGCAGTCACGCACTGCGCAGCTATTGGCTGAGATGCAGACCCGCAGCAAACAGCAAGCACAAACCCAAGAGCACGGCATCAGCTGGTAGCTCACCCGGCAAGATGGGAGCATGACCAAGCTCTCAGCCTTCGCGCTCTGGTGCGCAACACTCGCAGTACTCACCGCTGGCTGGCTGGTGTGGTTCTTCGTCGGAGCGCCTCGAGCTGCAGAAATCAACGCGATACAACCAGCGCCCGCCCCGTCGCTCAAGATTTACGCCGACATATACCTTGCTACTGGGGCAACGTGGATTGTTGGCGGCATCCTAACCGGCTTGTGGTGCGGGGCGAAGCGTTGGGGCATCTTCGGCAACCGTGTGGCACTCATTATTTTCTCGGTGCTGTTCGCCGTCCCGTACTTGCTCGGGCACGTGCTCGGCTACCCGCTGGGGTTGCTGTTCAACCGGCAGCCGAAAGCCCGCGAACCGAAGTTCAAGGGCACCAGGGATTGGGATTGGCTCGCCGCGCAACCAGACGTGATGGAGGCCGCCCGTGATCTAGTCAGGCAGCGCACCGGCGCAGACCCCGGCGCGTGGATTGGGTGGAGCGATTATCTTGTGACCGCGCCGCCGCGCGGCGGCGTGCTCGTGATCGGGCCACCCGGTTCAGGGAAGACCACCGGCATCATCACCCCCACCGTGATGCTCGCACCAGGCGCGTGCGTATCCAGCTCAATCAAGTCCGACGTGATGAATCAGACCGCTGCCGTGCGGGCACGGCATGGACGGGTGTGGCACTTCGACCCAGACGGCGACGAAATCACGCCGCCCGGTGTAGAGGTTGCCCGCTGGTCACCCCTCGCCTCAGTGCGCACCTGGGACGATGCGCTTCGTATCGGCAAGACAATGGGCGATTCGCTCAACACGCAAGGCGAAGAGGGCGGAGGCAGCCACTTCGTTGCCCGCGCAACCGATTGGGTGCAGTGCCTGCTCTACGCGGCCACGCTCAACGGTGCGAACATCGGCACGGTCGCAGCATGGGCGGCTACCGCAGCTGAAGAAAGTACCGCGTCGACAACGCTCAGCATCTTGGAGGCCGCGCACGAGGCGGGCGACGAGGGCGCAGGGATCGCGTTTACCAAGCTTCGAGGGTTGCTGCTCGCACCGGATCGTGAGCGCGGCAGCATCGTCTCAACCATGACCCGGCTGCTCGCGGTGTACGACAGTCTTGCTGCACGTCGCACCGGGGAGAACCCGAACTTCGACCCTGCGCAGTTCGTGCGATCGAGAGACACGATTTACATCACCGCACGCCCCGATAAGCAAAATCTCTACGCGCCCCTGCTTGCGGCGCTGCTCGAGCAAATCAGGTTTGCCACTTATGACCGGCAAAAGCGGATCATGGCGGGGCTTGAGCCTGCACAGCCGCACGTGACGTTCGCGCTTGATGAAGCGAACACCACCGCGCCTATTCCGATTCCCTCGATCATCAGTGAGGCAGGCGGGCAGGGGCTGCATGTGGTGGTCGGTGTGCAAGCCCTTGGCCCATCTGAGGCGCGGTGGGGGCGCGCGGCCGCATCGTTCCTGACCCTGTTCCCCACCAAGATCGTGCTTCGTGGGGTGTTCGACCGCGACACCGTAAGCGCGTTGTCTGTCGCAGCTGGTGAGTACGACCGGCAGATGGTCAGTGAGAGCCAAGGCCAGCAGTTTCTACCGGGCGTTGGCATGTTCGCGGGAAAGTGGGCAGACACCACGAGCCACACCTACTCAACCGTGCGGCAACGGGTCATAGACGAAGCTGCCATTACTGGCGTACCCCCGTGGCAGGCACTCGTCTGGTCTGGTGCCGACTGGGGTTATGTGCACGTCGCGAAACCGTGGGAAGACCCCGCACTCACCGCTGCACTCGCCCAGAACAGCAACTATGCCTCGTGACCGCATTCAATGCGGTCACGAGGCATAGTTGGCGACTCAATCGGACTCGTGGGTTATAGGTATTCCTCTTCGTGAGGGTGGCAGAAACCATAGTCGAAGTCTGTCCCGATAAGGGAGAGGCTTGAAATGTTCCGACTCCGCCAAATAATGGGCACCTGCGAGCGGCGTGACAATGACAACAAGCAGAACAAAAATAGGGATGATCAAGCTCAGGCCAGGAAGAAGCCGACCAAGTACCCATATGCACCCGAGGGTGGTCACAACGCCTGCGCCCCAGGCAAGCCACGAAAAACGTGGGCTGAGAAGCTTTCCCCAGACAACACCGAACCCAAGCGCCAAGGCACCCACAATAACGAAGTCCATATCAGCCTCCAACTAGTTACGGCAGGCCGAACCAGTCCCATCGAGCGCTGCACCGGGCGCAGGAACAGTGACCAAGAACAGGCAGTTACCACGGTTGTTAATTTGGACTAGCCGAGTAAAGAGATACGCGCCGTAGATACCACAAGCAATCCCATATTGCTTGCCAAGTGCCGCACAAAAGCCCGTGACGCTGCCCCATGACGCTAGGCCTCTTGTTTCACGTCTTGTAAACATTGCCCCATAGCCAGCGGAGTACCACATCCAGGTCGGATCAGCCACGACGGGGTAGACGGTGTCGGCAGTAATTTCTACCTGCTGCAGAATTGCTCCGTCCACAATCTCATAGTGAGTTTCCAAGTCTGCGCCGTTTGCATCGACCGCCCAGGGTGCAGCAAGAACGAACATACCTTCTTCGCTGCTAAGAACGATGCCGCCGTTCCCATCTGACGTGGCTTCAAATCCTTCAGGTATGGGATAAGTCTGGGTCGAAGGAGCATCATCGTTGTGAAGGACTGTCTGTACTCGTGTGGCCCCGTTCTCAAGAACTTGAACTGCAACATCCATTGAACCTGCATCATCCACAACAACGTTGGTTCCATCTGATGCCTGAACCGGTAGCGCGTCTGACGCTTCAAGAGGCAGGGGTATCACTGCTTGTACCTCACCGCTGGCGGACCGCACCTCAGATGCAACTCCGACCTCAGTTGATAGGGCCGCAATTTCCCCGGTTCCAGCCACTTCAGCGGTACCAGTTGCAGCTACTTCTCCCTGGTTTGGGGCGAGCTCTTGAACTAGATCTGCCACCGCTTCGGTCTGGTCGACCGCGTTTGCTGCGGGGACTACCCCAAACAACGTGAGGGAGAAAACAACACCGAAGGCGAGGGGAGCCCCCACCTTAGCTAGCTTGAGGTTCATAGAGTTTCCAATCGTCGTTGAATAGCAACTACGCTCACTCTATCCAGCAGACCAGGGGCATAGCTAGACTCAATTTATTCAAGCTCAAAGTTCGTCATCATCCATCTTCAATTCGCACAAAACAATGTGCGAATTGAAGAAATTCAAGATTACAAGAAAACTTTTATTCTTCACATCTTTCTTACTTGAGTAGTGATTTTTTGGTGACCACAATCGTCTTCTTTTCGTACTTCACGAACAAATCGCGTAGGGCTTCTTCGGTAAGGTCTTTGATCGACCGGTCGAGGTCGACACCGAGGCTTTTAAGAGTGCGTGCTACTTCGGTGGGCACTTGCGTGGAGAACACGAAAGTGGCCATGCCAGGCGCGGTGGTTTCCCCCGCTTTGGCGCGGCGTGCACGTGCGGTCTTTCCTGCTGCTGCGAACTTGTTTTCGCTCATTTTGCTACCCCTCGCAGTTCTTTCAGTACGTCGGCGTAAGCGCCGAGGTCGGTGATCTTGTTGCCGTATGACATCGCCAGCGCTTGGGCCTGCGGCACGGTCGAGTTCAGTACAGGGATGCCGAACGGTTCGAGCGCTTCACGCACCTGTGATGCGGCGAGCGTGCGCTTTACTACGCGAGTGAGCAGCACTACTGCGGGTGCATCGGTGAGCGCCTGCACTTCTTCGACGAGCTGCGCGGTTTCTGCGAATTGTGCGAAGTCGCTGCCGGTCGGCTGAATCGGGATCACGATAAGGTCAGCTGCTCGAAGCGCTGACGTGGTGACCCCCAGGTTCCCGGGGGGTGTGTCGATAATGAGGTGGTCAGCAACGCTATCCAGCCAGGTCTGTTTGTGGATCGTGTTCTTTGGGTGGGCGGTGGCTTCCCACTCGAGCGCCGCCGCCCAGTCCAGTGCTGATCCTTGTGCGTCACCGTCAACAACAAACACGCTTTCGCCGTCAGCTTTTAACGCTGCCGCCAGGTGCATCACCGTTGAAGTCTTCCCGGTGCCGCCTTTGAGATTTACCACTGCTATTTTCATGGGCTCATTCTCTCACTAAAGAATCAAATATTTCAAGAAAAAAATATTTCAAGAAATCTCGAATGTGCACAAGTGGGCAAGTCCACACGTACACATTGAGTAAATGCGTATACTGAACGAAACAGCCCGCCACCGCGCGAACGGTAACGGGCTGCCGCCCCGGCGAACCCGCTAGGACGAAACCCCCAAATGGAACAATCATCTGGAGGCGCTAATGAGCGTACCGAACAATGACCTTCCCGAGCTGCCCGTGTTTGCTGCACCGCTCGAGTTCAGCCGCGACGAGTTGCGCGCAATCGAGCACCGCCGAAAGCTTGAGCTAGGCGAACAAGACGAAGTGTTTGGCACGGTGTTCAGCCAGTCTGCACACTTCTCGTACTTCCCACTTGCCCGCGTGCAGGGCGCCGAGTGGGTGCGTAAAAATGCGTGGGGCGAGATCGCTATCGACGCTGGCCGGATCGCTGCGCCTGGCGGCTCGAAGCGCACCGGCGTACCGTTTGGCGGGTTGCCCCGGCTCTTAATGGCGTACATCACGACCGAGGCGCGGCGTGTGAACACCGCAGGCGGTGACCCCTCACGGCTCGACCTCACCGAATCGCTCAACGCAATGGTGCGCGAGTTGGGGCTTGCTGAGGGCAGTCGCAACCGTGCAGTGATGGAGGCGCTAGAAAGTGCGCTGAGCGCACGGGTGACGTTCACCCGTGACGAGGCGGGGGAACGCGACGGGCAGCGCGGCCAATGGTTGCACACCGTATGGGTGCCGCAGATCGCGACCTCGCTGAAACTGTGGGTGCCCACGCAGCAGCCACTCGACGGTTTTGAGCCCTACATCACGCTCTCGTCGGAGTTCCTGGCAATGGCGCTTGACGATACGCGAGTGCTCCCCACCAGGCTCGATATGCTCGCCCAGCTCGCGGGCAAACCGATGGCGTATGACGTGCTGCTCTGGCTGCAAAACGTGGTCTATGCCCTCAACCGTGGCAACCTTCCCGAGCGGTTCTTCTCCTGGCCGGAACTATTCGCAACCACCACCCATGAGTACGCCCGAGTTGACAGCTTCGTGACCTATTGGAAGCGGGCACTTACCGAGGCGCTGCGCTACTACCAAGATGCGCGGGTCGAGCTAGTGCGTGGCGCACGTGGTCGGCCAGGCGGCGTAATCGTGAAACGTTCACCCCTGCTCGTGCAGCCAAAGCGCGGCGCACTCGGTCACTAAGCCCGGATTACCCTCAATACCGTTCAGTTAAGGTTGTTCGGTGTAGTTTGGTCGTATGCCTAGGGCGGGGTGGAGGAAGCCGGTCTCGGAGCGCCGGTTGTCGGATCTGGTGTCGGTGGGTGTGTTGACGCGGGTGTTCCCGCCGGATCTGGTCGATGAGGTGATCGCGCTGACGGGTCGGACGGAGCGGCGTCACCGGTCGCTGCCGGCTCGGGTGATGGCGTACTTCTCGATCGGGATGGCGTTGTACTCGGAAGGCTCGTACGAGGATGTCCTCGGTCAGCTCACGGATGGGTTGTCGTGGGCGTCGGGGTGGGCTGATGAGTACACGCCGCCGTCGAAGTCCGCGATCTTCCAGGCTCGTGCCCGGTTGGGTTCGGAGCCGTTGGCGGCGTTGTTCGCCCGAGTTGCGGCCCCGCTTGCGGGCCTGGAGACGCCGGGGGCGTTCCTCGCGGGCCGGCGGTTGGTCGCGATCGACGGGACGTGCCTGGACGTGGCGGACACGCCGGCGAACGCGGAGCATTTCGGGCGTCCTGGGGTGAACAAGGGTGAGCAGGCCGCGTTCCCGATGGCCAGGGTGGTCGCTATCGCGGAGTGCGCGACGCACGCGATCTTCGCCGCCCGGGTCGGGGTCTACGCGCAGTCCGAGGCGGCCTTGACCGAGGAACTGCTCGGACAGCTTCAGCCGGGGATGCTGCTGCTCGCCGACCGCGGGTTCTTCTCCTACAAGCTCTGGCGAGACGCCGCCGGAACGGGTGCGGATCTGCTCTGGCGGGTCCGGACCGACAAGGCCGGCCCGAAGCCCCACCTGCTCGAAGAGCTCCCCGACGGGTCCGGGCTGGCGCACCTGATCCGCTCCACGGGTGCCGCGGCCCGCGCCGAGGGTCCGATGCTGATCCGGGTCGTGGACTACGAGATCGACGACGGCCGCGACAACCCGGTCTCGTACCGCCTGTTCACGACGATCACCGACCCGACCGAAGCGACCGCCCAGGAGTTGGCCGCCGCGTATACGCGGCGGTGGGAGATCGAGCTCGCGTTCGACGAGTTGAAGACACATCAACATGGTCCCCGCGCCGTGCTGCGCTCAAAGCAACCCGATCTGGTGTTGCAGGAGATCTGGGGGCATCTCTGCTGCCACTACGCGATCCGCGCGCTGATGACCGACGCCGCCCTCCACGCCGGGCATGACCCAGATCGGGTCAGTTTCACCACCGCGCTCCGCGCAACCCGTCAGACCCTGGCCCAGCCAGGAGCTTTTCCCCCCTGACCCGCAGGCCCAGACCGGCTGGGCCGGCTTCGTCCGCAAGCTCATCCACCGCCTCCTACCGAAACGGCGGCTCCGCGCGAACCCCCGAGTCATCAAACGCAAATACACGC
>Ga0255341_1001079_pt1 | contig 41062 bp, 29 predicted proteins | sample wastewater_treat_8_FD_192418 | JGI IMG/M metagenome (GOLD analysis project Ga0255341, IMG submission 192418) | Wastewater microbial communities from Lulu Island WWTP, Vancouver, Canada - plant12 | ecosystem: Engineered > WWTP > Wastewater > Unclassified | place: Canada: Vancouver, British... | reverse complement strand
AATGGAGTTCTTTCAAAAGGACACCTAGTCGAGGTAGGCAGAGGTGACCTCGTAGGACAATATGTAGGTTCGACAGCCGTTTTTTCAAACTTATAAAAACCTGTTAAAACCTATAAAAATCTATAAATGTTTCGTTAGATTTTCTGTTGAATTCCTGTTTCAACCTTGCTGGTTACTAACTCGTTATTTTTGAACCGAGAGAGCATTGCCGTCAAGTCCACAGGCGTTAATTCGGGCCAAACTAGCCCTACTGTTTATTATTATCATTTTGTTTTCATTTAATTAATATGGATTAATTTCATATTGGTTTTCTATTTATTAATCCAAATTTTTGTATCTTGCTCCTTAATTTTGCACACTCATTACATCTTTTTAACCCTGATATACTTCCTGCCTTTGAATTCAAACCCGTTAAAGCAACACCTCCTTCTATTTTTACCGACTAAGACACATATATAAGTCTTTTTATTTGTCTAGCGAACACACTATACCACACCGCAAAAAGAAATACAATCCCTCTAAATTTGCATGTCCCAAAAAGAGCACACCATCTAGAAATTTGCTTGATTTTTTGTGTTTTTGTTAGTAAATCAATTGTTAATACATATCCAGTAGAGATATAATACAGTAATTTTACAATTGAGAACCTATAAAAAATTTATAGATTTTTATAGATTTTAACTAACTGTAACTAACCCCTCTTGTCAAAAAACGATTTGCAGAGGCTAAAGGAGGAGTACTGTTTATAGATGAAGCATATTCTCTTGTCGATGATAAAAACGGCCTATTCGGTGACGAGGCGATTAATACAATTGTTCAAGAGATGGAAAATCATCGAGACGAAATGGTTGTAATTTTTGCTGGATATACTAACAAAATGGAAGTGTTTCTAAAAAGGAATCCTGGCCTCCGTTCGCGTGTTTCATTTCATGTTAAATTTGACGACTATGACACAGAGAGCCTTTGTGAAATTGCTAAGCTAATTGCGAAACAAAAAAGCCTAGTACTTACTGACGATGCTGTTGATAAATTAAGAGATATTTTTGATACTGTACGCACAGAAGAAGATTTTGGAAACGGAAGATTAGTTAGAACTATAATTGAACAGGCTAAAATGACACAAGCAACAAGGCTTCTTTCTTTAGATCTCGATACTATCACCAAAAAAGACATTGAAACTATTGTCGCAGAAGATATAAAAACTCCTATATCCACCCTTACAACAAAAAGAATTCAAGTTGGATTCTAACGAAATTAATGTAAATAATAACTGACTGCATTTATTTACTTTAATCTATATGTTAATATGCAGTTAGTTATGAAAAAATGAATATATAATTAGAGTGACGTTTACAGTGACATTTGCAGCGACATCTAGGTATCAAGGTACCATTCAAGGTCTCATACCAGGACAGCTGGAGCAAATTGAAGTGCGTTTTTGTTGTTTTTCGGTTATTTTAAAGTGCGTATTTGTTGTTTTTTGCCAGTTTTAAAGTGCGTTTTTGTTGTTTTTTGCCAGTTTTAAAGTGCGTTTTTGTTGTTTTTTGCCAGTTTTAAAGTGCGTTTTTGTTGTTTTCGGCTTGTTTTGCAGTGCGTATTTGTGGTAATATATGCATAACAACTTATTAACATGAGGATTAAACTATGTTCAAACGAAAAATATACACTGAATTACTAGATTGGAAAAACACATCAAACGGTAAAACTGCATTGTTGATTGAAGGTGCTAGACGTGTTGGGAAATCTACAATCGTGGAAGCTTTTGCAAAACAAGAATATAAATCATATATTCTTATTGATTTTACCTTTGCCACGACTAGAACCATAGAGCTTTTTGACGATTTACATGATTTGGACTATTTTTTTTTACAGCTCCAACTACAATTTCATGTTGACCTACATGTGCGCAATTCTTTAATAATATTTGACGAAGTTCAGTTTTGTCCTAAAGCTAGACAAGCCATTAAAAAGCTAGTAGCAGACGGAAGGTATGACTACATCGAAACAGGTTCATTAATCTCAATTAAAAAGCATGTTGAAAACATCTTGATTCCAAGCGAAGAAAGGGCAATTGAGATGTTTCCAATGGATTTCGAAGAATTTCTATGGGCGCTAGGAGACAATACCACTACCAACCTTTTACAGCAAGTATATTTTGAAAAGACTCCTCTAGGCGACAACCTAAACCGATATCTAATGAAGCAATTCAGACTTTATATGCTTGTTGGTGGGATGCCTCAAGTTGTCAAAGCGTACATTGATACCAATAATTTCAAGTTTGTAGATAATGTTAAGAGGGATATAATTAAACTCTATGAAAATGACTTTTACAAGATAGACCCGACTGGAAAAATTTCTATGCTGTTTGAAGCCATACCTGCTGAATTAAGCAAAGCCTCCTCAAGATACCAAGTATCTAGCGTATTAAAAAACCAAAGAGCAGCTACTATATCCACTGAAATTGCTGAACTTGTCGCATCTAAAACAGTTCTCATTTCCTATCATTCGAACGATCCCTCCACGGGAATAGCAACAAACTTAAACCTCGAACAATTTAAATTGTTCCTTGCCGATACAGGACTAATGGTTACGTTGATGTTTAAAGATAAAAGTTTTACTGACAATATTATTTATGAAAAACTTTTAAGCAATAAACTCTCTAAAAACTTAGGTGTGCTTTACGAAAATATTGTTGCACAGACATTATCTACTAATGGTCATAAACTGTTTTATTATGCTTTTTATGACACAACTCAAAACAGAACTTTTGAAATAGACTTTTTGATTGCGCAAAACAACAAGGTGAGCCCTATAGAAGTAAAATCTTCTAACTATCGAATACACAAATCTATGGATGAGTTTTCTATTAAATATTCAGACCGAATCAATTCTAGATATATTATCCATACTAAAGATTTAAAAAAGAAAGGAGACCTTGTCTATTTACCTGTCTATTTAACTCAGTTTATTAAGTAAGATTATAACCACATTAACATAATTTTATCTTAACAATTCGGCAATGTTGTTGAATCCGATTTGCCTTTCTTCTAGTCCTAGCTTTTCTGCACGTTTCTTGGCTAAGTTCATTAATTTGTTTGCCTTACTCTTTTGTTTACTTGAAAGGTAATATATTAACTCGTTTAGTTCATCTTCTTCTAAAAGATTATCCACTAGATTTAATATCTCTTCTAAATTATTTATGGAATTTGCCCTTTTGGGATTTAACATTGTATCTCTCTCCTTTTCTAATTCGCGACCATAGAATGCCGCATTACTTGCTCTATTTTTCATCTCGTAATATGTTTTATCTTCTTCAAAAAACCTTCCCTCTTTTTCTATATCTTCTTGTAACTTGCAATCTAAAAATGGGCATTCGTAACTAGGCGTAAATTTGGTTTTTAATGGTTCATACCCAAATACCGTAACTATTGCATTTCCCATATCGCCAGGTTTATTTAACCTTTGTAGTTCGCTTGGGTATATGAGAGGTCTTTCCTCTAATCTATAATTTTCAGACACTTTGTCTTGACCTTTTGTTACTCCTACTGTTTTTGAAACCACGGTATATTTACCACATCTTTTAGAAAACTCTTCTACTGTTTTTTGATCGGTAGTGCCAATGAAAACTTGGGTGTTACAGTTAGCTTTAATAATCTCAGCAGCATCGTTATCATATACCTTTGATAGTTGTGCATAGCTTTGAACAACTAAACTAAGCCAAATATTACGACTCCTTCCCACCGTCACCATCTGCTCTAACTTGTGGACTTTAGGGAGATTCCCAAACTCATCTAAAATAAAGTAAACAGGTCTTTTCAAGGTTAGATTCGTCTCTTCATTTGCTTTAGCTACTAGTTCTTTATATGCCTGCAGAACAATAAGGGAAGCTAAAATATGCCTTGTTTCCTTCTCGTCTGGTATCTGTAAAAAGATGGCAACACTAGTATCAGACATATCTTTAAAGGTGATTTCATTAGATGATGTCATAGAGCAAATGCCCATATCTGAAAACATTCCTAATTTATCATAAAGTGTAGTTAGGTAGCTAGTTCTTGTATTTTCAGCAGCCGTAAGTACTTGTCTTGATAAACTTGCTGCTTTTGATAAAGGTCCTCTTCCTTCAAAATACTTCTTTAAATATTGACAGTTTTTCTCACTAGAAATTGCTATCTTTGTTAGGTTATAAAAGTTGAATTTTTCCTTCGTCATACCAAGTTCTGCTATCTCACTATCTTCAAGCATTGCTAGTGCTATTGCCAATGCAAAATTTTGAGCTCCCGACTCCCATATGGGTTCTTTACTATTTGAAACAGGACAAAGGCCTGCAATTATGTCGTGCAGGTCTTCATATGCCTCTCCGTATAAAATTTGCTTTTTTACCATTGCTGCTTTCTTTGCGTTTTCATATTCCCCATAACTTTTTCCATTAAAGATAAATGCGCCTTTTTTCTCATCTCTATATATTTCATTATCCACATCTAACATCTGCTGATATTTTTCATATATTGGTTCTAGCGGATTCCATTTAACTGATGCAAAGGGATTTCTTAAGTTAATAACTTTCACTTCATATCCTTGTTCTTTCAAAGCTTTTGTATGCAAAGATGTGAGTTCTCCTTTGGGGTCAGCTATTAACATACTTGGCTTTATTTTTGTCTTAGAAAGTATTTGTATGGTTGGGTTTATATATGCAGTAGTTTTCCCAGAGCCAGTTGTTCCAATTATTAAGGTATGAGAAGGTTTTGCAAAGTTTATTTCATAGTTACTTCTTACACACTCCGCTCTGACTATAACCCCTGGGACTTCTATATCTTTTAGTTCATGGTAATTGTACTTTTTAAAAATTTTATCCCTTGCTTCACTTGTCATAAAGGAACTTCCTTCTAAATTAGCATCTACCTTATCCGCATTTTGTTCCTTGATTATCTCTCCACCTTTTATCCAGCTTCCTTCAGCCCATTTGTATAACAAAATAGCTAAAATGACTAACTCTGATAAAGATATAAAAAGCCATACTCTATTAGAAAAAAATTCTCTTCCTTTTGTCTCTTCAATCAAAGAAACTATGTAACTAATCATTATACCCATAACAACTGAAACTGCTATGGATATAAGTATGTATATCAGTAATTTCTTTATTTTTTCCTTCATTGATTTAAGTAGCTCCGTTTTCTCTAGTTTTGTTTAACTTGTAAGATGAAGTAGTCCAAAAGCCGACCGTATCATTACTAATGCTTTCTATTCTTTAGTGTCTGTTTTTAAATTGACATCAAGAGTAAAGGCTTTTCCTATACAGCCTAACTTTTTAGAAAGCGAATCAATCTTCTTTCTTTCCTAGCGTTAATAATATGCTTTCCATATTATCTAGCATATCTTGAACAATCTGAGTTCCATCAATATACTCTTCCTCAACCTCTTCTTGCTTTCCTTCTTTAAAACAGGGAGCTAAAACATCTACAAACAAATTAGATCTATACTCTGAAAAATCTGTGCTTTTCTTAGCTCTTTCTTTTTTCTTATCTTTAGAAAAATAGTTACTTATAATAATCCCGTCTTCTTTTGGAAAAATTTCTTCTATCTTTTTTGCTACCTTATCTAACTTTCTTTGAGTAACGCTTTCTTTTTCTTTTGAATTTATAGACATTGTATAAATTCCATCCAAGTCTCTTAAAACTGAGTCTAATTTCCCTGGAACCACACTTAATCTATCTAGTTTTACAGTTTCTGAACAAAGTCTACTTGCTAATTGATATGTCAAATCTACCATGTATCTAATGTCTATTAGTTCATCTCTTAAAGATGAAATCTCCCTACTTTCATCGCTTTTACATAAATCGATTAACCCCGATGCAAGCGCAAACCTTATCATTTCAAAATCACTATTGAAAAAACTACCTAATGTCTTTTTGGCTTTTGCATACACTTCTTTAATCTCGTCTAAGTTTTCTACAAACCTAACAAAATCCTCTTTGTTTTTTACTTCATTATTATTCATAATATTATGTACCTCATACAGTTATGTTGTTTGAATTTAACCAGCCTACTTGGTTAGCAACATTACATATAATTAATTTTTTTATATCCCATTATTTATCCACTTAAACGCTAATTCGTGATGTTTTTACTGTCTTTTTCCTCAAAGTATCCACTTAGCTGCTTTTTTAGCTTTTCTCTAATTCTTTTCATCCGATGCCGTATAGCACTTGATTCCACTCCTTCTCTTTTTGCTATTTCTACCATCGGGACACCTTCATAAAAAACTTCTTTAACTAAGGCTCTTTGCTTTTCTGATAATGTAAACAGAGCATCCACTACTGTATTAATCTTTTCCTGCCTAATCTTTTCTTCTAGCGAGCTAGGCGCTTTGGAAGCAAACTCCCAGCCTTTTTCAAGTAGCATATCTCTTGAGATGTGCCTTCGTGTTTCCTTTCTTTCTACTCTTTGCTCTTGCTTTCGCCACTCCATATATTCCTCTGCAAAGTTTTTGCTTACTTCTACTTCTTCAACATTTCCTTCATCATCTATGTACTCTAGCTTTACAAATTCTTCCATCTTTCACCTCTTTTTATATCTAGCGTTTTAGTTTAATTTCATCTTTTAAATTAAAAAGCCCCTACAAAATCTTTCGACTCTGTAAGGGCTCCGATAGTTTTATTCTTTTAGATAATAACTTCTTCTCTTCTTACTTACCTCTATAAACAAATCGCATCCACTCTATGTGCCTCATTCTATTCATAGATACTCTGATTTTAATTTTATGTCTTCTATGGTGTTTTTAAATCTAACCTTCCTTTTAAACAATCACCTCATCTTTCTAATCTTTTTGACTACGCGCTACAAGCCCTCCCTCGTTATTAGATTATACTTTAACAACTTAACTACTCCTTTCTTGAGACTTTTCCTGTGTTTTAACTCTTTGGATCAAACTAGTTTCTTTTTACATACCATGCAAAACTTCGGACTCTCTTGCGGGGGTTGTTTTTTAGCAACTTAACTGTTTATTTCTTTAGCTTTCTTTTCTGACTTTCTTACCTTTACGCATAGCTCTTCTGACGAAAGAGATATGAGTTGAGTAGATTTGCATTTACTACATGTAACTAACAGCTTGGAAGGAGAAAACAGCACGGCATCTATTTTACTTCCACATTTTACACAATAACAATTTAACATATTTCACCTCTATTTTTAATTTTAGGCACCATTTTGTTAGACTTTAGCAGTCTTTTACTGTTTTGTTTAGTTGTTGTCCGGGTATGCAACTTTTAAAAAAACTGTATAACTGGCTTTTCTACAAACCACCTTCTAGGATAATCTTCTAAGAACATTTCCTTATCTTGACCACGTATCCTACATACGTATTTTATTGTCCCTACAGTAGTTGGAACCTTTTGTGAGCGAGCTTCTATAATCTGCAACACTACATCTACTTCATACTCCTCATTCTCCCATATCACACTTATGGGAATGAGCGTTCCATCCGTTCTCATTCTTACAATCACATCTACGTATGTTTTAACAAATCGTACCATCATCTATATCCTCACAAGTTTTCTAGTCCTTTTGCCACTATATCTATGTTGGCTTTTATTTATGTTTATGTATTGACCTTAATAACACGCCTAGTATTTGAACTTCTTTTAGTATAGTGTCTTTAAAATACTTCTAGCCCTTTTACCACTAGTTTATGCTGGCTTTTATTTATGTTTATGTATTGATCTTAGTAACACGCCTAGTATTCGAACCTCTTTTAGTATAATATCTTTAAAAGTTGGGTTTTCAGGCCTTAGTATTATATGATCCTTTTGTGGCAAAAACCTTTTTAGCGTAACTTCTTCATCTATTATTGCAACAACAATATCCCCACTCTCTGCAAAATCTTGCTTCCTTATGACCAGGATATCTCCATCATCTACTCCCGCCCCTATCATACTTTTACCTTGCGCTCTCAGCATAAATAGTTCTCCCGAACCAAATATCTCTTCAGGAAGAGCAAAAGTCCCTTCTATGTTTTCTATAGCGAGTATTGGACCGCCACAAGGAACACAACCTACCAACGGAACGGATACTGGTGTTGAATGGGTAAGCCGTGGATCAATGTATATAGACTTTCCTTCTTCCCCTTCTAAAAGCCTTCTTGCCTTCAGTTCATTTATATATCTATGCACAATACTTAAACTAGATAAGCTCAGTTTTCTTTGTATATCTCTATATGATGGAGATCTTCCATTTTCTTTTTGATATCTCTTGATGTACTCTAATATCATTTCTAGCACTTCTTCATTTATCTTTTTCATGAATACCTCCGCTTCACACCTGCAATCCTGCTTAGGTTTTGATAAACCTCTTCTTTCCTGCACACATTGTCTTAACCAGTTTTAATATATACCTACATTGTCGCAGATGTTAACTTCCCCTGTTTTGATATAAAAGAACGGTGCGTTCTTTTATCCCTAGATTATCACCTCTCTATTGGTTTTGCAAGAACTTTTTTTTAAAATTTTTGCAATGTCCCAAAGCTGTCTCATACAACCTGTTTTTATCATTTATACCATCACGTTTCCTCAAAAAACCTGTATTTTCATACCTTCTCAGTTTCCTAGCTCCGGAATTATGAGCATGTAAGGTGGCATATATTCTCTTGAACTTATTAGAGTAAATAAGGTTTTTAAACTCTTTTTTACACAATCGTAGAGACTAGCGGCAGGCTCTTTGGCAAACAAAAAGATAGACAAGTCTTTGGCTGTTACAATATAGGAGGAACTTCCAATTTCTTTTTTTGTTTTGCTTTTTAATGTCTATGTATTGTATTATTTATTTACTTACTTTTTAAGTAACTAGATATATACTAATTTGTTAAAAATTACAGTAGTTTATACGTTTTGAGATAGGAGGAACTACTTATGTATCAAGACTTTTTAATTTACATAAACGGTAAAGGTTATCTTACTTTATATGGAATTTGTATAGGCATAGGCATTCTTGCTGCATTTATAGTAATCTGGGCTCTTGCAAAAAAAGGTAAAGTTGAATCTAAATTCGTTGAGTTTATCAGCTATGCTTTAATAATTTCCATAGTCGTAGGCTTTATCTTTGCAGCACTTTTCCAATGGCTTTACGCCGCAATTCAAGCGAAAAACCAAGGAGACCCTATCCCAGGATTTACTTTTGAAGGAATGACTTTCATTGGCGGACTTATGGGAGGAACTGCTGTTTTCCTGCTTGTATATTTCCTTACTGTGCATTTAGTAGGAAAAAAATCAAAGCGCCCCGCTTTTCAGCTCCAAGGCAGACTTATGGATGTTATAAGTATTCTTCCAGTAGGATTAACTTTGGCACATGGCTTTGGAAGAATTGGCTGTTTCTTTGCAGGATGCTGCTATGGAATCCCTACAGATTCTTTTCTAGGCGTACAATTTCCACATCTTCCTGGACCTGTCCATCCAACCCAGTTATATGAAGCTGCATTTTTATTTATCTTAAGCTTTATTATGCTAATGTTATATGTTAAAAAGAATTTCCAACAAAACATGGGTGTTTATCTAATCTCTTATGGAATATTTAGATTTTTAATAGAATACATACGTGGAGATGAAAGAGGCTCTTTTGTAGGAGACCTTTCCCCTTCTCAATTCTGGTCTATTGTTATGGTTGTAGTAGGCATTGTTTTAATAGTGTTAACAGTTCCAATTTCTAAAAAGCGTAGACAATATTTAGAAGAAAACCCAATAGTAGAACCTGAAAAAATTAGTAAGAAAAAGAAAGCAAGAAAAGCTTCTGCTTCGGAAGACACTGCCACAACCGAACTTATTGTCGATACTACCACAGAAGATAGTGCGACCATAGCCGCAGACGACTCTACCCCAGAAGATAGCGCTGCCATAACCACAGACGACAGTTCTTCAATTGAAGTTGTTGAAACAACAGAAGAGACCGAGCCAGAAACTACACCTTCGGTTGAAATTACCGCAGAGACTTCTGATGTAACAGATGAAGATGCTTATACAGAGGAACCCATAACCGTTGAAGAAACTCCAGAGAAAGACCTACCTAAGGATGAAAAAGAGTCTACTACACCCACTCCTTCTAAAGAAGTTTCCGACACTGAAAAAGATTCTGATACGGTAGAAAAAGAAACTACTGCATCTAAAGCTAAGGCTAAAGAAGTTGAGAAGAAAGAGGACGATGAGGTAAAAGACGAACCTAAAGAAAATGTCATAGAGGTTTTAAGAGAAGCTACTGAAAGCGCTCCTACTATATATGTAGCCAAAGCTAAAAGAGGATCTAGAGCTCCAGCAGGAACAGTTAAGTCAAAAACTAACGAAGCTGAAAAGAAAGAAGACACCACAGCAAAGGAAAAACCAAAAGCTAAAGAGGTTGAAAAAGAAGCCTCCACAGCAAAAGAAGCCTCCACAGCAAAAGAAGCCTCCACAGCAAAAGAAGAATCTACAGAAGATGTCGTAGAGGTTTTAAGAGAAGCTACTGAAAACACTCCTACTGTATATGTAGCAAAAGCTAAGAAAGGTTCTAGAGCTCCATCAGGGACAGTTAAAGCAAAAACTACTACTAAAAAGACTACTTCTTCTAAAACAGCAAGCGCAAGCACGAAGGCTTCCGCCCCTAAAAAAGCAACACCAAAGGCTACTACTGCTAAAGCAGGGGAAGAAAAAACGGAATCTACTAATAAAGCAGCAACCGCAAGTACAAAGAAGTCCACTCCGAAACAGTCAACATCAAAGGCTACTACTGCTAAAGTAGATAATGAGAGCACAAAGACTGCCACTCCTAAAAAGGCAAGCACAAAAACTACTACAACTAAAAAAGACGATGCAAATAAAAAGGCTGCCAATTCCACAGTGAAAACAGATGAGGTCAAAAAAACTACTACAGCAGCTAAGCCAAAAGCTCCTGCTAAGAAAAAAGCCAACCCACATGTGCCTATTTCAAAGTAATAAGCATCTTTTCTCATAACAAGAAACCGTCATAGAGCTTTTCTTTATGACGGTTTTTAAATGTTTTTAATAATGTTTTTGTTTTTTCTATTCTTTTATATCTTCGACAGTGTCTTCTTCTACGGCAACATCTTCTTCTACAGAAACCGCTTCTTCTAAAGGTTTGGTTTCTAGTATGTTGGTTGTGATGTAATCAACGCCCCACCTAATTAGCTTCTCCGCATCCTTTGGAAAATCTACAGTCCATACATTTATTTTTATGCCATTGTCGTGTAATTCTTTGACTCTTTCTTCTGTCATTTCTCTAAAGAAAATGTCTAAATCAAACTTGTTATTCACGAGGAGCTCTACAATACCTTCATGATATGACGAGCTTAAATATTGTACAGGTTGGTCTGGGTATTTCTCTCTTAATGCAAGCAAATTTTCTAGATAGAAGGAAATAAAGACTGTATTTTGAAGAGATTCTTCTTCCTTTATTGATTCACATATATATTTTATATCTTCTGGTGTAAATGGTTCTTTTAATTCTAAAACGGCAATTTTGTTTTTCTTTTTGCAGGCTAGGATAAACTCAACAAGGGTTGGAATTATGTATCTGCTAGAGGCATTTCCATGCATGTCCGTTAACTCTATTGATCTGATTTGTTCTGAGGTGCTTTCCTTAATTACAATATTTTCTCTTGCAATTCTTTTTGTATCAGCATCGTGGATAATAAAGAAGTTGCCATCTTTTGATTTCCTAACATCCGCTTCAATTCCATAATACGAGTGTTCTGCTGCTAGTTTAAAAGCAGGAACTGTATTTTCTTTTTCTAGTTTAGATAGACCTCTGTGAGCAATAAACAGCGTGTTCCCACTATTTATTTTTACAGTCTCTTCATAGACTTTACTGCCTTTTAGCTTGCCTAAAAACCGCGCTGGGTAATGTTTCTTTGATATTGTTGTGTTATCTATCATTTTTATGCCTCGTATAATAATGTTGTTTGAATTTAACCAGTCAAAATGGTTACTAACATTAGTTTATTTTTCTAAAGTAGAGCTTTGTTCTTCTGCTTCGGAACTACTACCGTTGTTATGTTCCTTTCGCAGACACAATGGCAAATTAGTCTCTTTGATTTCTCTAAAGTAGTGTTAATTGTTCGTCTGTTTCGGAACCACTACTATCGTCTATGTTTATTTGAGCGTTTTGTCGCAGATACAATAGCAAGTTAGTTTCTTTGATTTTAATAGAGTTATTTATTCGTCTGTTTCGGGGCTACAGCTATCGTCTATGTTTGTTTTAGCATTTTTCTTGCGTAGATACAATAGTAAAACGGTTATATCTGCTGGATTTACACCGCTAATCCTTTCTGCTTGAGCGACTGTTAAAGGTTTTACTTTATTTAATTTTTGCCTAGCTTCTATTCTTAATCCGTCAATATTTAGATAATCCATATCTTCTGGAAGTTTTACAGATTCTAGACGTAAAGATTCTTTTATCGCTCTTTTTTGCTTACGAAGATATCCTTCATACTTTAATTCTGTTTCTATTATCTTTACATTTTCTGGTGAAAATGAGGCAAATGTTGGAGAAATTTCACGTAGGTCTTCGCTAGTAATGTAATTTCTTTTTAATAGTTCTTTAGCGAGTACTCCTTCAGTTTTTGGTAGCGTTTCTCCTCTTCTTTCAAAGATGTATTCTATGTCTTTAACCTTATATTTTTCACTCAAGTTTTTTCTAATTTCTTTTAATTCTTTTTCTTTTTTTAGATATCTATCATACCTTTCATCGCTAACAAGTCCTAACTCCCTTCCTATCTCTGTTAGTCTCAAGTCTGCATTGTCTTGTCTTAGGTACAAGCGATGTTCTGCCCTAGAGGTCATCATTCTATATGGCTCATTTGTCCCTTTAGTTGTTAAATCATCAATCAAAACACCTATATATGCTTGATCTCTTCTTAAGATAAATGGTTCTTCTCCTCGTATTTGTTTAGATGCATTTATTCCAGCTATGAGTCCTTGCGCTGCAGCTTCTTCATATCCGCTCGTTCCATTAATCTGGCCCGCAGCAAACAACCCTTTGTATTTCTTTAGTCCTAGAGACGGAAGTAGCTCAAGAGGATTCATACAATCATATTCTATGCCGTATCCATACCTTGTAATCTTTGCTTTTTCAAGTCCTGGAACAGACCTAACAAGAGCTTCTTGCACATCAAACGGAAGGCTAGTAGAAAGACCTTGCGCATACATTTCATGGGTGTCTGCGCCTTCTGGCTCTATGAAAACTTGATGTCTTTCCTTATCTCTAAACTTTACAATCTTATCCTCGACCGATGGACAATACCTAGTGCTAGTTCCTGTTATGTCCCCATTAAAAAGAGGACTTCTATCTAAGTTATCAAGTATGATTTTATGACTTTCTTTAGTAGTATATGTGAGAAAACAAGGATGGTCGTTTCTAAGATCAAAATCCGTCATACTACTGAACTTTGGGTTTCCCAAGTGCCCTTCTTGGATTTCCATTTTCGAAAAATCAATCGAGGACGCAAGAAGTCTCGGAGGCGTTCCTGTTTTAAATCTACGAATGTCTAAGCCTAAATCAATTAGGTTTTGGGTAAGGAGAGTGCTTCCTTTAAAACCAGACGGGCCAGTCCATTCTGAATGGTCTCCAATTATTATTCTACTGTTTAAATACACCCCAGTAGCGAGTATTACAACCTCTGCAAAATACTTTGCGCCAAGAGCCGTTTCCACTCCGCATATTTTATTGTTTTCATCTACTATAATTTGTTTAGCTTCTCCTTCTAGAATGTCTAGGTTTTTAATCTCTTCTAGTCTTTTTTTCATAGTTCTTTGGTAGAGCATTTTATCCACCTGTGCTCTTAAACTATGAACAGCTGGACCGTTTGCAGAATTTAGCGTCCTTGTTTGAATTGTTGCAATATCAGCAACTTCTCCCATAAGACCGCCTAGAGCATCCACCTCTTTTACGAGATGTGCCTTTCCTGTTCCTCCTATATTAGGATTACAAGCCATGTTGGCAATTCCATCTAAGGAAAGGGATAATATTAGCGTTTTATGTCCACGAACAGCAAGTGCATTTGCAGCTTCAACTCCTGCATGTCCTGCGCCTATTACTATAGCTTCGTATTTATTGTTCTTAAGTTCGTACATTTTACTTTCCTACACAGAATTTTGAAAAAATCTTGTCTACTATGCTTTCGCTTAAATCTTCTCCTGTTATTTTAAGTAAGCTTGCATATGCAGCTTTAATATCCACTAAGGTACATTCAGTTGGAACGAGTCCATATGCTTTAATTGCTTCTTCTAGATGAGCTAAAGCTTCTTTTACTGCATAAATATGTCTTTCTCTAGTTAACATCATACCATTTAAGCTCTTTTCTACTCCTGTTTTTTTCATAATGAGAGAAATTAGTTTATCTACATTTTTTGAAGTATTTGCCTCTATGGTTATATCAGCTTTTCTTGGATATTTTACAATATCTCCCTTGTTTTCAATCCTAATATGTTTTTTATCTTTTATATATTCGTATAACGAGAGTTCTTCTTTTGTTTCTTCTAAAGAAGCATCCATTACAAACAGTACTATATCCGCCCCTTCTATTGCTTTTTTAGCCCTCTCAATACCTATTTTCTCTACTTTATCTTGACTCTCTCTTATTCCTGCTGTATCAAACACATTTATCTTTACGCCATCAAGCATAAAACTTTCTTTTAATACATCTCTTGTAGTCCCTGGAATATCTGTGACAATAGCCCTGTCATCTCTTAGAAGAGCATTCATTAAACTGGACTTTCCTACGTTTGTAAGGCCAGCTAGAGCTATGTTTATTCCTTCTGTTATATATCTTCTATTTTCTGAATCTTTTAACGTTTTTGTAAGCTTTTCTTTTGCTTTTTTTAGTTCTACAAGAGTGGGGGTAATAACATCTTCTGCAACTTCTTCTGGATAATCTAACGCAGCTTCTAAATTGGATGCGGCTTCAAGTAAGTGGTTAGATGCTTCTACAATGGCTTTACTTATCTCTCCACTCATCAGCCTAAATGCTTGCATTATCTCAGCTTCGCTTTCAGCATTAATCATATCTGCAATGCCTTCTGATTCAGCTAAGTCCATTTTCCCATTAAGGTATGCCCTTCTGGTAAACTCTCCTGCTTCTGCAGGTCTTGCACCTCTATCTACTATTTCTCTAACTATACCTCTTAAAATGGCGATTCCACCGTGGGAATGAAACTCTATTACATCTTCCCCTGTATATGAATGTGGCGCCTTGCAATACATACAAAACGCCTTATCTAAAAAGTTCTTCGTCTTTATTTTGCCTAGATACATCTTGTTTGGGATTATAGTTTCTTTACACCACCCTTTTGCACTAAACATCTCTTCTGCAATCTTTAGTGCATTAGATCCACTGATTCTAATAATCCCAATCGCCCCAGCCCTTTCCGATGGAGTAGCGATTGCCACAATAGTATCTGATTTCATTTCCTCTTAATTTTATGGTTATTTGAATGTTTATATAACCTGATCTATGTTCTTTTTGAGCGTTACGACTGTTCTATGGAGCTCGAAACTCTCTTCCTTTTCTATTCTATTTAAGGACTTTACGACTTCCGCAATGGAGACCGAATTCACTCTCTTTGATTTACATTTTCGCAAATATTGTTAGCCTTTTCTTTATCATTTTCCAGGCGAGTGCTAGTTACCAAACAATTTCTGCTTTTCCCGTTGTCTTTGGTTTTTCAACCAATATTAACCTATCCTAACTTTCTCGTCCTGGGTTGCAGTTGGATGTTTTTAGAACATTCTTCTAGGTTGACCGAAACTTTTCATTTTCCCAGTTCCTTTTCTTCTAAAATCATGGCTGGTTCCATATCTGCTTTTCTCTCTTTTTTCGCCTATTTCATTACCTTCGTCATCACAAGGGATTATTTCTACGTGTCTATCTCTACCTTCTCCTTCCGAACGAGTTGTGACATCTTTTCTTCCAGCAAGAGTTGTATGTATCACTCTTCTTTCATATGCGTTCATAGGCTCAAGCTCTACAATTTCTCTATATTTAACAGCTTTCCTTGCATTGTTTTCTGCCACTCTTTTCAAAGTTTCTACACGGCGTTTTCTATAGTTTTCAGCATCTACAACTACTTTAAAGTCAATCCTTTTTTCCTTGTTTACAGCTGTCATTGCAATATGTTGAATGGCATCTAAAACCTCTCCTCTTCTGCCTATTATGATTCTAGATTCAGGACCACTAATGCTTATGTTTATTATATTCTCTTCAACTTCTACATCCGTTTCACAGTCTACTCCCATCAGCTCTATTAGCCCTTTTACAAAACCAAACGATTTTTCTTTAATTCCTTCGATAATGGAGGCTTTTTCTGATTCTTCTACTTCTTCTTTTTCACCTTCGTTTTCATCTTCATCGTCTTCTTCATCAAAATCTTCTGCTTCTACACCTTTTACAGTTATTGCAACAGATGCTTTTTTTAGTCTTCCGCCTTCGCTTATGATTTCAATTTCTACATCTTCTTCTGTAAGGCCTAAATCAGCTAGCCCTGCAGCTATTGCCGCCTCTACAGTTTCTTCTTTGTAAATGTTTTTACTCATGTTATATATTTCTCCCTTTTATCCACCATTTGTGGTGTTTTATTCCTTTGTTTTTGAATAGCTACACAGACGAACTATTTTTTATGGCAACTTATTTTATGTTAAACCGACTTCTTTATTTTATTTAAGAGTTGTGCTTAGGTAATGGTCTCTTGCTTTTGCATCTACTCTCTTTGCAATCAAGTTATATGTCACATTAAACACGGTTGTGAATAGGCTGTTTGTAAACATGTACAAGGTGAATGCTGCGCTATAAAAGAGGGAGAATACTCCCATCATAAGAGGCATCATTAGCATCATTATCTTGTTCGTCCGCTCCTGCTGTTTAATTTGTTCTTCGGTTTGACCAGGCATTGTAGGCTGTTTAGCTGGAGCAAGTAGTTTAGAAGATATTAAACTTAGTGCCAATGTCAATATTGGTAATACCAGATATCCATTCCATTGTTTCTTACCCTTCTCGGTATAGTTATACTTATCCATAATAGGTTTCATCACTCGAGAATATTCTTCTCTATCAACATCCGGGATCCCCAACTTGCCCATTCCGGAGCCCGCATATGTAGAAGCGTCGGGAATTGGTTGTTTCCAACTATCCGGCATAAAGATGTTTGTGATGTGTAAAAACTTTTCTGGCTTATATGCTGCGAGCACAGCTTCTTCAGCCTTCTGAACACCTGCGGCTTCAACTTCTGCTCTTTTGTTTGCTGGAACTACTCCACCTTCATATTGTGCTATTTGCGCATTGATTTCTGTGGTGTACGCTGTAGTATACACTGCCTGCATTTCATCGTATACGACACTATTGTGATGTCTAACAGAGCTATTAAACCCTGAGAATATTACAAAGAATATAACCATCGTAACTAGGCTGGGTAAACACGCTCCAAACATACTATACTTGTATTTTTTGTATACTTCTCTTTGTTTTTGTACAAATAACTGCTGGTTGTCTCCACATTGTTTTTTCACCTTTTCAAGCTCTGGCTGCATTATTTCCATTTTCCGGGCGTTTTTTCTAGTAACTGTCTTTTGCCATAAGTCTAAAGGTAGTGTTGCAAGCTTTAAAAACAGCGTAAACATTATAACGGTAACAGCAAACGTTCCAAACAGTTCACTGCCACTCGCCCAAGTAGAAACCCACTTAAACAGTACGTTATATATTAATTTTCCTACTAGGTTTAAATCGGTTGCAAGTATCGCTCCCATCCTATTTCTCCTCCTAGCTGTCAAGATTGACAATCTTTTTTTGATTAATTTTAGTTATATATGCCTTTATATGTACTCTTTCTTCGTTTAAAGAACTATTACAATAACCACCTTGCTTGTCCGTAGTAAATATTTTCCTTTACGGGATCAAAACCACCTTTTCCAAACGGGTTACATCTTAAAATTCTCCATACACCCATGAAAAAGCCCACAAAAAGCCCATATTTTTGCACTGCATTTAGCATATATATCGAGCAAGTCGGGGTAAAGATGCAATCTCTTCCAATAAGTGGAGAGAGTGTCTTTTTGTATATAATAACCAAAGCTTTTACTACTTTTTTCATGCTTAAAAAATGTAACTACCGTATCTCTAAAAACTTTAACTAGCAAAAAAGACTGCCTGATTATTTATTTTCGGGTGTTTCTAAAAGATCTTCTTTAGCTTCGTCTTCTATCGGTTTCCAACTACTTTCTTTAGGGATGTGATGCGCTTGTTTTAACAAAGATTCTAAAGTTTCTATTATTTCAGTAAACGTGGATTCTCCTATTCCTTCTCTAGCAACGGCAACATAATTATATGGTCTAACTAGGTATGGGGCTAATCTGCAAAAAGCCTCTCCTATCCTTCTTTTTGCCTTATTTCTAACAACACTCTTCCCTATTTTTTTACTTACACTAATGCCCATTTTTATATTGGCAGCTTCTACAAAGTAAAGTGTAATTATAGAGCTTCTAAGAGATTTCCCTTTGCGATATATGTAGTTGAAGCTCGCTCTATTTTTTAGACGATACTCCTTTAACATGGTCTATATTAATATTTTGCGCTTGGGGTTAATACTTTTCTGCCCTTTCTTCTACGTCTAGATAAGACTCTTCTTCCGCCTTGTGTTCTCATTCTCTCACGAAAACCGTGTACCTTATTCTTGTGTCTTTTCTTTGGTTGAAATGTTCTCTTCATTTTTTATTCTCCTATAGAGTTAATGTTTTCAAATTTTATAGCACCTATAAATAGGCGCAAGTTTTCAAATTATAACTTGACTATAAAAAGACTGTCAAGCATTCCGTTATATATATAATATAAAGCGCGCATATATACAAGCCTTCTATTTTTTGTAGTTTTAATTGAAAATAACTTCTGTTTTTTACAAGTACTATCAAAAAGTTGCACTTACACTTTTACGCTCGCGGGTCTGTTTACTGCCCGGCTTACTATGACAATTAATATTAATTGAAAACAACCCAGTTCTTATTAAAAACAGTACATCCTTCCTTCACAAACTCTCTTAGTCTCTTAATACTTAATCGAATCTAGGACACACTAAGTCTTAAATCTCCACCCTTTCGGTTTTTATTTCAAACTTACTTCGTAGTGTGCTTAGTGCCTTAAATTAAAGCATTTCAAGATGTGTTCGGGATATAAAATTCAATCACATTCAAAATATTTTCTTTCCTAAAAACCACTCCTATTAGGAACCCAAACATACACATTGAGAAAAGGTCTAATTTCGATGAAATTGTGGATAACTCGGTGGATAACTCGGTTTTTTGTGGACAACTTTTGTTGTTTTTTGATAAAGATGTCCAAAACTTGCGTATTTTTCGTCTTTCGGATACCTATTTAGTATCAATTTTAAAATCTCTATGTGGATAGATTTATCCACAAAACATTTGTTCGGTTTTTCATAAAAAAGTCCAATATCGTCAAAAACATATATAGTACCCCCTTATTTTTAATTTGATCGACTGCGTCTCACTTCTTCAGCTTTTTTCGTAAGCTAATTTTTTTTCCTATTTTCCTTATTTGGATTACCGATTTATCTATTTTTATATAAGTTTTGTGCGTTTTGTGATAGAATAAAATAAGATTTGAATGATATTGTTGCGGTGAAAATTCCAAGATCTAAATTCCCTGCAACAATTTTTATTATAGTTAAATACAGACTTGAATTGGAGGAGTAAAATGAACGAAACTAAAGAACAAGCATTAAAATCACTAGTAGAATTAATCAAGATAGAAAGCACATTAAGTGCCTCTAAACCAGGAGCTCCTTATGGTGAAGAAATTAAAAAAGCTCTAGATTTCACTCTTGATTTGCTAGCTTCTTTTGGTGGCAAAACTCACAACTTGGATGGATATTGCGGATGGGCCGACTTCGGTGAAGGAGAGCCGTTTGGGATACTTGTTCATCTAGATGTGGTGCCCGCAAGTGGTGTTTGGAAGTTTCCTCCATTTTCTGGAACAGTCAGCGATGGGTACGTTTATGGAAGAGGAGCAACCGATGATAAAGGGCCAGCCATAGCCGTTATATATGCATTAAAGAAGCTGATTGAAGAAGGACTAACGCCTAAAAGAAAGATACGCGTAATCCTTGGATGCGACGAAGAAAGCGGCTGGTCGGATATTAAAAAGTATAACGAAGTTGAAGAGATGCCAAACGATGGATTTTCTCCCGATGGGGACTTCCCTGTCATATATTCTGAAAAAGGAGTTTTACATTTACAGCTACACCTTAAAAAGCCAGCATCTTTTTTAACCTTCACTGGAGGAACTGCTGTAAATATGGTACCAGATCTTGCTCAAATTACTGTCGCATTCGATGAGAAAATTTTACATTCCGCCCTTCAAATGGGACTGCCAACTACCCTTACTGGAGACTCTATGCTAGAAAGTCTTGCCCATCAGCTAGAAGGAGCTTGTGTTACTGAAGACGATCATATTCAAATAACAGCTAACGGTACAAGTGCGCATGGGAGCAGACCTGAAGATGGAGAAAGCGCAATTTTAATACTTTTAAAATGCTTACATTTATCTGGTGCATCAGAAGATGGAACTAGGCTTTATAACCTATTTGGAAAAACTGACGGAAGTGGACTAAATCTCAAGGTAGACGGAGGCGCCGAGGGTGGCTTAACCGTTAATGTAGGAAAGTGCAAAATTAAAGACAATGAGCTTATCTTGCGCGTTGATATTCGCCATCCCGCATCAATTACAAAAGAAGAAGTTTTAGAAAGACTCGAAAAGTCAATTCCTGAGATAAACGAGATTAATATTATTAACTACCACGACCCACTATACGTTAATCCTAATAGCCCGTTTGTACAAACACTACTTAAAGCATATCAAAAAGTCACTGGTGACACTCAATCACAGCCCAAAGCCATTGGAGGCGCAACATATGCTAGAGTATTGAAAAACGGTGTAGCGTTTGGACCTACAATGCCAGGAGCAGAGTCTTTAGCCCATCAACCCAATGAAAGAGTATCTATCAAGGACTTTAACACGATGATAGACATCTACTATGAAGCTTTAAAATCACTACTCTTTTAATAAACTAAATAACATCAATTACAGTGATGCATAATATAAAAAAGTAAGCATTTACTAGAAAATTATACAAAGCCAGGGCCTATTCATAGCGAACATTTGTTCTTTTTAGGCTCTTTTTCATAGATTTTTGGTCAAAAAATCAACCATTTGACCCAACCTGCTCTCACTCTTCAAAAAGGGGTTAAAAACGGCGTTTTTTGGCTAGATTTTATGTTCCACGTGGAACATTTGTATTTTACAATGTTTCTTAAGGCTTTTTTAAAACCTCAAAAACTGCCTTCTAATCGGCTCTTTTTGGCGCTTTGTGGATACTTTTCGCGATTTTTCAGGAATTTCGGCTTTCTCCTCTTTTTTTTGGGACTTCCTTCCACACAAATTTTTTAGACCGATTTTTTGCACCCTAAAATCACCTCCTTTTTAGCCTCTTTTTAACCCGATTTCCCCTTTCTGACAGCCTAGTCCCATGGAAGTTCCTCCTTCGACCCGGGGCCTCCTCCAGCTCCAGACTCTGAGACCTCTCGACCGTCCGCTGGCCTCCAGCCGATCTTGTTCCCATCTAGCATAAAATGTTTCACGTGAAACTTGGCCTCTTTCACCTAAAAATACCTGGATTAAATTCGCATACTTTTTAACCATTTTGGCTCTAAATCGATGCGCTTAACTTTTTAGTTATTTTCTTGTAAAAAGCACAGATTTTTGATCGGCTTGTTCTTAACAAAGCTGTTTTTTTAATTTTTCATTTAATTTGCTTAATTTATGATTATACGAAGACGATTGATCTATTCTTAACGTCGTATAACCTCCAGTTTTAAACAATGTGATTATAGTTATGTTTCACGTGAAACTATTTGCAAATTGTGTAAACAATAGTTTTGAGATATGGTTTTTTCCTTTAATATCTAACTTAAATTGTAAAATACTAATTTGATACAGTTGATGTTGTGTTTCACGTGAAACTTTCCAACATATATACGAGTAAAGCATTGTGTGTTAATTTAGTAAATGATTGTTGTGTAAATGAATGCAAGTAGTGCAAATACATACAAAACATCTTTTAAACGTGTTGTTTCACGTGGAACTTGCGACAAAATCTTTAAACTTAATGTAAACTAAGGTTCATTATGTCAGTCTTTTTGTTTTTTTATTAATTATTGTAGAAATTGGTTGTTATTTTATTGTAAAATTGTAAGTATTTACTCCGATTGTAATAAATAACAGATGATCTTGCGATGTTGATGCAGTTTGTTATGTTTGTGAATGTAAACAGTAATTATATTAGTATATGTGTCATATTGTTCGTTTATTTGATATGATTTGTTATTTATGTTGTTTATATTCGCATTTCATCCAAATTGGTTAATGTTTATTGCATGTTCGTGTAAATATTTAATATTTGTGATTTTGTTTATTATACTCATCGTTTCACGTGAAACAGGGTGATTTTATACATAAGTAGTGGAAATAAAGGTGATATTTTATCAGACAGCTGTTGAATAGGGGTTTTTAGGTTCAATTTAAGTCTTATTTTTACCTGTTTCTAACTATAGTTGTTTGGTCTGATTTTTATACTGATTTCCAATAAATCTATGTGTGTTTTTTACAACTGTTTTGATGTGTGGATAACTTACGTTCTTTGTGGATAACTTTTATTTTAATGCAACACTGTGCGTTATTTTTATCCACATTTGTTTTTAGTTTGTTTATTTATTTGTTTAAAAGAGAATATATATTCGCTTTTAATTTTGTTATGATTTTACTCAGTTCTTTTGACCTGTTATAGTATGGTATGATTGTTTGAAGTTATAGATATGTTTTTGGCAAAAAAAAGACCCTACTTTCATAGGATCTTAAAAAATTGGTTATTATTTATGATTTTAATTATAGTATAAGCCTTACAGGTAGTACTATGAACTTATATGCATCTCCTTCTGGTGGAACAATGATTGCTGGAGCATTTGATCCTGTAATTAGTATATTTATGAACTCTTCTTTTACTTTTCCAAGAGCGTCTAGTAAATATTTACTATTAAATGCTATTACTATACCTTCTCCCTCTAATTTACAAGGGATGGTTTCGTCAATTGAATTTAATTCAGCTTCACTCTTTATTTTGATATTACTTTCGTCAATTTCTAACTTTACATAGTTGTTATTTCTATTTCTAGCTATATAATGAGCTCTTGATAAACCTTTTTCTAATGCAACCTTGCTAACAACTACTCTTGCTTTACTTTCTGTTGGGATTATATTTTGATAAGGAATAAAGTTTCCTTCTAATTGTTTTGCAATTATTATAGTGTTTCCAACAATGAATTTTACCTTGTTTTTATCTATATTTATTTGTATTTTTTCTTCACTTTCTCCAAGTATTTTAGATATTTCACCAAGTATTCTAGCAGCAATTATTACTTGAATATCATTTTCAGCGGCTACAAGTTTTGTTTTACTAATAGCTAGTCTATACCCGTCTAGAGCAACTGCTATTAATTCACTATCTTTTACTTCAATTAAACATCCTTTTAATATTGGTTTAGTTTCATCTACTGCTGCACAAAAGATTGTAGTATCTATTATTTCTTTTAAATCTCTTTCTTTTACTACAATATTACTTATACTTTCATTTTCTTGAAGACTAGGGAAGGCATCCAAATCTAATGTTTTTAAATTTAATTTATTTTCACCGTATATGATGTTTAAGTTACTATCATAACATTCAATTTCAATTTCTTCATAATCAGATACGGCTCCCACTAAATCTCTGAAACTTTTACCATCAACTACAACTTCGCCTTCTAATAATATTCTTGCTTTTAAAGTTGTCTCTATAAACAAATCAATACTTGTTGCTGATAAAGTTATAGTATCTCCTACAACTGACATTTTTATTCCTGCTAAAATAGGAATATTTATTTTACTTGGAAGGGCTTTACTTACTATTGATAGAGCATTAAATAACTCTTCTTGTCTACAAATAAATTTCATAAAAAATCACCTCATTAAATTATATATTGTAAGTAATAATCATTATAATAAGCACTGTGGAATCGGTGGATAAGTCTGTTTTTTAGTATTTTATCCCATTATAATAGAGAATTTAATCAATTTTAATGTGGATAAATTAGTGATATTTATAAACAATTTATCAACATTTTAGCACTTTATAATGTTTATAACTTTTTTATCTATTTTATATTAAGGATACCTTTTATATCCTTAATTTGCATTTCTAAAGCTCTGTCATTAGGAAGTCTTGCTGTTATTTGATCTCTTGAATTCATTATTGTAGTATGATCTCTTCCACCAAATATTTGACCTATATTGCTAAGTGGCATAGAAAGAAGGTTATATATCAAATAAACGGCTATATGTCTTGCTTGTGCCACTTCTTTAGTCTTTTTCTTGCTTATTATATCCGATTTAGATACCTTTAGATAGGAGCATACTGCAGTTATTATATCATTTGCATCTAAAGTTCTACCTGGCTGATTAGAAGACTGTAAAGCATCTTTAGCAGACTCTAAAGTAGGGGCATGGAGATTACATAGTTGAGCATATAATAAAATTCTAGATAAAGCACCTTCTAGTTCTCTAACGTTAGAATCAAATCTCTCTGCAACGTAGTATATGACATCATCTGGAACTATTATATTTTCAAGCAATAATTTTTTCCTTACAATAGCTATTCTAGTTTCAATATCAGGCTTACTAACATCGACTAAAATACCACCTTCAAAACGTGAAACAAGTCTATCTTCAAGCGTACCAATTTCTTTAGGAGGTCTATCAGAAGAAAGTATAATTTGCTTGTTTTGTTGGTATAACTCGTTAAAAATATGGAAGAACATATCTTGAGATCCAGCTTTATTTTGTAAAAATTGAATATCCTCAATCATCAAAACATCAACATTTCTATATTTATTTCTAAAAGCAACCATATTGAAAGCATCTTTACTTTGCAAATTAGAATTTTGTAAAGCTTCTACAAAATCATTTGTCATGCGTTCTGCTGGAACATATAAAATTTTAAGCTTAGGATTATTTTCTTTTAGATAATTCCAAACAGCTTGTATTAAGTGAGTTTTTCCAAGGCCAACGCCACCATAGATATAAAGGGGATTAAAAGAGAAAAATCCACCCGCTGCTCCAGGGCTCTTTGCGACAGCTAAAGCTGCGTTATATGCTAGTTTATTACTCTCTCCAACAACGAATGTATCAAATGTATATTTACTGTTAGGATTAACAGAATTTCCGTTAGAAACAGGTTCTTCTTCCTCTCGTTTTTTATTTTCTACTCTCTCAATTTCATCTTTGAAATGATGTTTTTCTTCTTCTATGATAATTTCTACATCTGTAATAGGGGTTTCTAAAGAAATTAAGGCCTTCTTAATCTCCTTTAAATATCCTTTTTTTATAATCTGACGGTTGCTATTTGATTCAGTTAAAAGCACTAAAACATTGTCCTTAACACACAAAGGCTGCAATGTTTGAATCCAAATTGTATATGCAGCTGAGTTAATGACACTAGATAATTTAAAACTAATTTCCTTCCACAAATTGAAAATGTCCATATTGAAATAATTATACCATATAACAAGAGTTATTTACAATTAATATAATAATTCAAATAACGCAAAAAAAGAGACTACCTCGCTCGAAAAAAAACTAAAGAAGTATAAAAAAGGCACATTAAAAAGGAACTTAATTTTTAATGAAAAAAGGCGTAGCTATTAGAAGTCATGTTTTTAAAAACATAGAAATAGGCACCACAAAAATAAAGTTTTGAAACCTAAACAAAATATAGTCGAAAGATAAATTATTGAATTTATAAAAACAAAAAAGTCCTTGATTTACCTACAAACAAAAAACAAACAGAAACGTGGAGAAGTCCTGACAAATTCAACCAAGAGTTAATAAGCTTGAACGGCTAAAAAAATAAATATTTTTATATCATCTTGATCAGCTTCTTGGTTAACAGTAGTCATAAGTTGTCAAGTAAGCGAAATTATTAATAATTCTTGAGCTTTACTGGGTTAGTAACAGTTAGTTAAAATCTATAAAAATCTATAAAAACCTATAAAATTTTTATAGATTTCACTTTGTAAACATTTCCCAAAATCCGATAGGCATATGCATGAAAATCTGATGATACAATAGATAAATAGATGAATTTTAGTAAAAACCATGTTTTATGTCCCAAAGACATCCCATCGTCTAATTTAGGTATTGTATTTCTTGTTTAGTTGTGTTAAGTTGTAAATCCGAAGGGAAAAACACATAGATAAACAGGAGTGCATTTTGAAAGATATAGCAATATCACATAGGATAGAAATACTACCCAATAACAAGGCTAAAACATATTTTAAGAAAGCTTTTGGCTGTGCTCGCTTTGCATGGAACTGGATACTTGCTAGATGGAGAAATAACTACAAAAACGGAATATATGAAAACCGTTTTGAAATGCAAAAAGCTTTTAATGAAGCAAAGGAAGAAGAATTCCCTTTTGTATATGAAGTAACTAAATATGCTACACAAGCACCATTTAGAAATTTCGAGGAAACAGAAAAGAAGTTCTATAAAGGTTTAAAAAAGGGAGAATTTAACTACCCACAGTTCAAGTCTAAAAAGGATGGTCACTTCTCCTTCTACATAGGTGGAGATCAAGTAAGGTTATGTGATTACAATAAAAACTCTAGGAATATACCTAGTGGAAATAAACAGTATCTAGACATACCTAAGCTAGGGTGTGTAAAGATGAAAGAGAGACTACGATTCAAAGGAAAAATTAATAGCGTAACAATATCAATGAGAGACGGAGGTAAATATTTTGCTTCATTTAGTATGACATTAAGTCAAGAAGAATACGATAGAACACATAAAAAAGAAGAAAACAAGAATCTAGGTGTAGGTATAGATGTAGGAATATCATCGTTTGCAACTATGTCAAATGGGATTAAGGTTGAAGCACCAAAGCCATTAGAGAAAAGCCTAAGACAACTAAAGAAGTTGAATAGACAAAGTGCTAAGAAACAACACCCGAAAACCAAGGGAGAAAAAAGACGTGGTGCGAAGTGCTCAAATAACTACAAAAAACATGCCGAGACAAAAACTACATGCAAAAATAGCAAATCAACGAAAAGACTTTCAACATAAGTTATCAACTTGTATAGTAAGTCAGTTTGACTACATATGTGCTGAAAGCCTAGGTGTAAAAGAAATGCTGACAAATAAAAGATTAGCAAGAAAAGTAAGCGATATGGGTTTCTATGAATTTACTAGACAACTAGACTACAAGACACAATATGCCGACAAACAATTGATAAGAGTAGATCAGTACTTCCCTAGTTCAAAAAAATGTAGTAACTGTGGAAGCATAAAGGAAGACTTAACACTACAACAAAGAACATATATCTGTGATACTTGTGGACTAAAAATAGATAGGGACTACAATGCTAGCTTAAACTTGTATAATGAATTAAAACAGCAACTAGGGGAAGTTCTTCCCGAAGTCACGCCTGTGGACTTGACGGCAATGCTCTCTCGTTTCAAAAATAACGAGTTAGTAACCAGCAAGGTTGAAACAGGAATTCAACAGAAAATCTAACGAAACTTTTATAGATTTTTATAGGTTTTAACAGGTTTTTATAAGTTTGAAAAAACGGTGAGTGCAAACCTTACTATAACAATGCGCGCGCAAATATAATCTTGAATATAAGATTATGGTGTGTTAAAATAGTGATAGATTTTTCGAGGAGGAAAAATTATGGAAAAGAAAGAAGTTAATGAAAATGTAGTCAAAATGGACTTAAGTAGTGTTATTGCAAAGAAGAATGAAGCCGCTCAATTTATGGAAGATGAGATAACTTATATCATCAAAAACTTTGATAAAAGAGATCCAGGCAGTCAGGGGGAAAAAGACGCAGTAGACTATATGGCAAAGCAATTAGAAGAATATTGCGACGAAGTCGTAGTGGAACCTTTTGGTGTATACCCAGCATCATTTATGAGTTGGATATATATATCAGTTACGTTAGTATTTTTAGCAATGGTAACATATTTCTTTATGCCAATAGTTTCCCTTGTGTTCGGTATTGTGGCAATGGTTATTATGGTTGGACAATTTTTCCTATATAAAAGATTAGTAGACAAACTCTTTGAGAAAAAGACTAGTTACAACATAACCGCCATTAAAAAACCTACTGGTGAAGTAAAAAGAAGGCTTTTCTATAACGGGCATCCAGACGCTGCATATGAGTGGCCAATGGTATATTATTTTGGTGGAAAAGCTATGGGCGCTCATCTAGTTACTGTGTTTTTAGGGATAGGATATGTTTTTGCAGTAATAATTGCAGCAATAATACTTAGATCTAACCACATTGCAGGACAAGCAGGCGTAATTAGCGTGCCTACAGACATAATTAACAAGTTAGGATTTGGAGCTCTTGCATTTGTTCCATCTTTTGTTGGAATGTTTTTCTTCTGGAATGAAAAAAGAGTATGCGATGGAGCAAACGATAACTTAAGCGGATGCTACATGGGGATTGCAATATTAAAAGAACTGAAAGAAGCTGGCATAGAAATGGAAAACACAGAAGTAGGTGTTATCATTACGGGTTCCGAAGAAGCGGGGCTCAGAGGAGCAAAAGCTTGGGCCGAAACACATAAAGGAGAATATCAAGATGTGGATACTTTCATTTATGCCTATGATACGATAAGAGACCTTCCGGAACTTGGTGTTTGTACCAGAGACTTAAACAATATTGTTAAAGCTGACGAAAGAGCTTGCGAATTGTTTTTCAACGCAGCAGAAAAATTAGGAACTCCTGTCAAAAAGACAACGGTACCTCTTGGCTCAACAGACAGCGCTGCGTTTAATCAAGGTGGTTTTAGAGCTGCTGGTATTACTGCACTTTCTCACGACCTACAAAAATACTACCATACTAGGGAAGATAGCTATGACAATATGGATAAAGAATGTTTAGCTACCTGTTTTGCAATTAGTGTACAAGTACTAGAAGACTTAGAAAACGAAGCAAAAGAAGACTAATTAAAGTTCAATTAAACACTTACCACAAGGCATCTGAAACGCTCAGGTGCCTTTTTTATTGACCTATATAAAAAGACAATATGGATAGGTTGGCAATCTTCCTGCAATGTGAGATTTAAGGCAATAACCTATATCTAAAAATATATCGCCAGCAATATGTCTGAAAAGCACGAGCTTTCAGACAAAAACTGCTTTTTAAAAAACCACTGCAATGTTCGTGTGAATTTCAAGATACCAGCTATATTCAAAAAGACACCACTGGCAATGTTCCTGCAATGTTCCTGCAATGTTCTGCAATGTTTCGGCAATGTTGGGCAATGTTCCTGCAATGTTCTGCAATGTCGTTGCAATGTTGGGCAATGTTTGATAAAATTGTATTAGAAAAATGAAAGGAGGTTTTTTATGAAAATAACTGAATTGTTTTCAGATGTCATAGCGGAAGGTAAGGAATATGAGTTTAAGGCAGTATTGAATGCAGAAAATCCTGTGAAATGGGCAAAAACCATTGTAGGATTTGCGAATAGCCATGGTGGGATTTTGTTTGTTGGGGTTTCTAATGATAGAGAGGCTTTTGGCATCGATTTAGACGAAGTGGACAAGACGAAGAACCTTGTTGCCACGATTAACGATAGGCATATTTTTCCGCATGCTAAAATAAGTTACATGATTAGAAGCGTTGATATGGAAGCAGAGAGATTTGTGCTTGCGATTGTTGTTGCGCCGTCTGAGTCTATAGTTAGATATAGAGAAGGAGATTTTAATGAAAAGGTCTTTATAAAAGGAGATGGATATTCAACACCTGCGACGCCAGAAGAAATTATATCATTATCGAAAAGGAAATTTGGTGTTGATAACGAAACGAGCGAAGTTGTTTATACTGCAACAGAATGGACTAAATATACAGCACTATGTAAAGAGTTTAGAAAAGATGCTTCGACTCCAACGATAAAAGAATTGCAAAATGAAGAAATTGTATCTAAAGAGGGTTACGCAAAGACTGGTTTTTTAATGTTTAAAGATGGGTATGTCGGTGATGATACCTTAATTTGCTGTAGATTATGGCGAGGTAAAAACAAAGTTGGAGATGTGCTGGATAGTGGAAGGTTTAAGGGAGATCTGTCGAGTGTTTTTAAAGAGGCTCTCAAGTTTATTGAAAGAAATACAAAAGTAGGATGGAAAAAAACAGAAAATGGAGGAAGAGAAGAAATTCGTTCATATCCAAAAGAAGCAGTACGCGAAGCGTTGGTAAACGCTATTGCTCATAGAGATTATTCTATTTCAGGAACACAGATAGATGTTGATATATTCATTGATAGAATGGATATTGTTTCACCTGGGTCTTGGCTGCTGCCAAGAGCATACAAAGAGTATCCGATAGGCTCAATTCCTTCTGTTCGTAGAAATACAATTATCGCAGCATGCTTAGATGTTGCTAATTTAATGGAGAGAGGCGGAACAGGCTTTCAAACAATGATTAACAGTTATGAAGGCTATGGTGAAGACAAGCAACCTGGCGTGCTAATATATCCTGGATTTTTAAACTTGAGATTATTCGACCTTCTGTTTCAAGGAGAGTTGGAATTCGAGGAATTTACAGATATAGAAAAGGTGATTAAACTATTGAAAGAAGCACCGCAGCCCGTGAGAAGTCTACAAGAAATTACTCAGATTAAAAGCAGAAGTAGATTTTTAAAAGAGGTATTAAATCCCCTGATCGAGAAGGGCGTTGTGTATCGTGACGGAAACGCGAAATCTCCTAATACGTTGATAAAACTTAAAGACTAAAAAAGACATATGTTACTAACCAACAGGCTTAAAATGTAAAAAGAGCTGTTAGTTATTGTGTGAATTGAAGGTATCAGAACTTTTGTGGTTTTTTTGGTGCATGCGCAAAGGAAAATTGATAATTATTATGTTAATTGCAACGATTTGTTTTTTCGTGAATGCGTGGTGTTAAATGTGAAGAGAGTGTAAAAAAAGCTGTTTTTATGGTCTAAACGCTATTGAAAAGACTTTATATATACTCTATAATAATAACACAATAAGGTGCGCGCGCCCGCGAAACGTCTTTAGAAAAGGGAGATTTTAAGGTTTTTGCGCATATATTTGGGATAAAAGCTAATTTAATATGTAGTGAAAATGGAATAGATAAAGCTATGTCCGTTGATTTTTGCATTTATGCAGAGATTAAATGAGGTGAAAAATGGAAGGTTTTCTTTTAAACGATGGGTATAAAATTCCGGTGATGGGATTTGGCACATATCTAATGCCTCCAGAAGACACAAAAAGATGCGTGTTAAAGGCGTTGGAAGTAGGGTATAGGCTCATTGACACAGCAAGGCTATACTTAAATGAAGAAGGTGTCGGAGAAGGGGTGAAAGAAAGCGGACTAGATAGAAAAGATGTTTTCATAACCACTAAGATATGGACAACCGATTGTTACCACGATAAAACAAGAGAGGCTGTGGAAGAATCTCTCGTGAGGCTAGGGGTAGAATATATAGACCTCGTGCTAGTGCATTGGCCACCCGTTCTAGAAGACATTAAAGGAGCTTGGATAGCCTTAGAAGAAAAGGTTAAAGAAGGCAAAGTTCGGTCTATAGGAGTATCTAACTTTAAACAGCACCATATAGAAAGACTGCTTGAATTTGCAGAGATAAAGCCTGTGATAAATCAAATAGAGTTACACCCATATTTTCAACAGTTCAAGTTAAGAGAGTACTGTGCTAGCGAAAATATTATAGTGCAGGCTTGGGCGCCACTACTTAGAGGTAAAGCATTAAACGACAAAGCTATTGTTGAAATAGCCAAAAAGCACGATAAGACCGCAGCAAATGTAGTAGTTAGATGGCTGGTGCAAGAAGGAATAATCCCGATACCTAAATCTGTAACTGATGCTAGAATTGAAGAAAACTTCCAAATCTTTGATTTTGAGTTAGATGAAACGGATATGGAAAAAATGAGGCATCTAGATAAGAATATAAGAAGATTTAGAGATCCGGACAGCCACGGGTTTTAATAGATGACAATAAATCCCATTATCTAGGCTTTGGCTTAGAAAACGGATAAGAAAGAGAGAAGTCTAGACAGGAATATAAGGAACTTTAGAGATCCAGACAGCCACGGGTTTTGATAAATAGAGAATTGGTTATTATTTACCGACAGGCGAAATGGACAGGGAATGCTTGAGGAATCTGGATAAAAGAAGAAGGAAATTTAGAGGTTTAGGCAGACACAGGTTTTGATAAATAGAGAATTGACGCTTATTCATAGAAGGGCGAATAGACATGGGAAATATGCGGGGTCTAGACAAGAATATAGGATAGAGACCTATAAAACTATGGATTTTAATAGATGATGAAAAATTCATCCTATATACATAAAAGCAGAGAAAGGAGGACAAGATGAGTATAGTAAAGAGGAAATGGACAGTTGTAATTGCCTGCTTGATGCTACTTGCGCTACTAACGGGAATGGTAGTTCTTAGCATTGGGAAGGGCACAGATGCTTATGCTGCAGCTGAGCCAGTGTGGGAAGAAGAAGTTGTCGTAGCGCACTTAACCGACACGCACTATTATCCGAGTAGATTGTTGTATCAAGGAAGCGATCAAAATACGCTAAAGGGCCAAATGTTAAACCGGCTAGCAACAACAGAACCAGTGCTTATGAGTGCGATAAAAAGGATTAAGGAAATAAACCCTGACTACTTACTAGTAACTGGAGATAACTCTAACGACGGGGAGAGAATGGCTATGGTAGATGTTGCAAATCTCCTTAGAAAATTACAAAACGAGATAAGAGAGACAAATCCTAGTTTTCAGGTTTTTGTAATTCAAGGAAATCACGATGTAAGCAATTTTGACCCATATAACCGCAACACTGGAGAAAAGATACCAGGAGCAAACAGAAAAGAGATAAGCAAGATATATTCCTCACTTGGGTATCCAGACATAACAGATGAGGAAGCTCAAGCTTTCTATACCGAAGAAGAATATACTGGCGCAAACGGTGCTCCAATAGGATTTGTTAACTCCACAACAGCTGCTGATTTAAATATGAAATGGATGTACCAAGACGACGGTACAAAAGAAGATTATGAAAAAGGGGAGTTAACCTTTATAGCAGAAACGCCTAAAAACATGAGCATACTAGGACTTGATGTGCCTCACTCAAACGCCATAGACGGACATGTTTTGGGTGGGCAAGTAAGTGACGAAATGAAGCAGTTTTTACTTGCAAATAAACCAGATAGCGAATATTTCATAGCCCTTAGTCATCACTCTGTAGTAGAGCATATGGCATATCAAGAGGCGTATATTACCAATTTCTTGGTAGACAATTGGCTGTTGCAAGCAGACTTTTTAGCTGACTATGGTGCAAGGTATGTGTTTACTGGACACGTGCACTTAAGTGCTATTTCTCATCATATGTCTTTTAATAATAACCAAATAACTGATATTCAAACAACAGCCACAGGAGAGTGTTCAGGTATGGTTAGAAAAGTAACCGTTAAAACTGGAGACAAAGGTGCCGAGAGAGTTCAAGACGTATACGTTCAAAACTATATGATAGAAGAAGTGGATGCTACTAAGTTGTTTGATCTTGGATGTTTTACAGATGCATTGGTTGAAGAATGTGGATTTAAAGAGTTCATGAATGGAAAAATCATAACAGATTTCCAATCTATGACAAATATAAAATTTTTAGAAGGCACAATAAAAAATAGAGTATATGGATATCTAAGACCTGCTATTATCAATTCTTTAAAAGATATGATATCTGGGATTTTTACAAAATCAGAAAATACGATTATAAAAAACATTGATCCTACAATATTTTTGACCTTTATAGATATTTTAGTATCAGAAATTGAAACAAAAATCCTTAAGGATTACGAATACAAAGGTACTGATCCAGAACTTATGGATAGCAAGCTATTTGCTTTTGCTAACGATTTAGTTGATAGGGCTTTTGCGCTAGAAACGGCGAAGGATTTTACGATTCTTGAATTTGCAGAATATTTATACGGCACATTTGCAGGCGGAACTGAGCCTGAAACGGCAGATGGACTGCCTGATAAAATCAAAGAATCCTTAGCTAATATTCGAAGTGGAGTGTTTGTTAAAAAACTAGTCGACTTTTTACTTGATGAAGAAAAAGGACTTATGCTAATTCTTCGTGGACTGCTTGAAACTCCATTAGATTTTAGTTCGGATGAAGATGTTAAAGGTTTGATCGAAAGTCTTTTACCTTTAGTTGCTTCTCCAAAAGAAGTTACATATGATGCATCTAAGATAGTACTTGGAGAAGTCGCTGTCGACGCACTAGCGGGTGCGCTTGTTACGAATCTTCTAAACATTGATTTAGGAATTACAGGATCTAATATAATGGCGTTTGCCGACGATATTTTAAATAAGTATCTAACTCCCTCTTTATACACTGGAATTGGAGAAATGGTAGCAACTGTTGGGACTGCGTTTATGACAGACGATAGTTTTGATGGAGATACAACTAACAAAATAATAGTACTTACTAAAGGAGATGAGCATACTTATACATCCACTCCAAGAAAAGATGTTCCTACTATTAAAAACGGCAAACTCCCATCAAGATTAACAGTTACATTTGGTAGCGATACTGCAACCACTAAAAATTTCTCTTGGATGACAGATTATAGAGTAACAGGTGGAACTATCCAATACATTGAAAAGAAAGAAGGTGTAGATATTGATGCGGGGGACGCTGATACTAAAACTGCAACTACAAGGATATATGGAACCACTAAAGGACTAATAGACCTTGGATTATACGCACAACTAGGATATACCGAAGTTGCAAGACATACAGTTGAATTAACAGGGTTAAAACCAAACACCGAATATCTATACAAAGTAGGTTGGGAAGATAGAGATTATTGGTCTGATACATACACCTTTAAAACAGCTCCCGAAGAAGGAGAACCATTTGAAGTGTTACTAATAACTGACCCACAAAGTTTTACTCCTGAAGCATATTCAAGAATAGAAAATTTACTAAAAGCAGCAGAAAGTAAATTCGACAATGGTTATGATTTTGTAGTAAACACAGGCGACCTAGTTGAATACTCTCCAAACACCAAACAATTTGGATATTTCCTAGACACATTAAGAGACTTTGCTGCAAACACAACACAAGTTGTAGCTGCAGGAAATCATGAAGAAAAATACTTTGAAATGGATGAAGATTATGTAGCTTGGTCAGAAAATGCATACACAGAAGAATATAACTATATGCTTATGAATTATAACTTCGATATGCCCGAGCAAGATGCAAGAACTGGCGCGTATTATTCATACGATTATTCAAGTGTACACTTCGTGGTATTAAACTCAAACGATATTGTTGAAGATGGCTTAAGCCAAGCTCAAATAGATTGGCTAGTAGAAGATCTTGGCTCTACCGAGAAAAAACACAAAGTAGTATTTATGCACAAAACATTATATAGCGCAGGATCTCACGTAGAGGATAGCGAAATAATTGCTATGAGAAAGCAACTTCCACCAATATTTGAAGAGTATGGAGTAAATCTAGTTATCTCTGGACACGACCATACATATAGCGAATCCTTCTACATTGATAAAAATGGAAACAATGTAGGTAGTGCACAAGCAGGTGGAAAGATCGCAGATAAAGGTACAATATATATTAACTTAGGAACGGTGGGTGAGAAGTACTATAAATATCGTGAATATGACCATATGCCTATTGACTTTGGTGCATCTCTACATGACCCATATCTAAAACATTCAACATTTGGAAAACTAACATTTGACGGCACTGATTTATATTATGAAGGATATATGTATGATGCTGAAAATGATAAAGTTATGCCAGTAAGAGGCGGAAGCGTTGGTCCTGTAGAAACGGCCGTTGCAGTAGCATTAAGTGTAGTAGTAACGGGTGGAATTGCATATGCACTCGCAGCGATATCTAAAGCTAGAAGAGCAAAACTAAAGTAATGCAAATCCATAAAACCTAGAAATGTTTTAATAAAACAAACGTCAAAGCAAAAGCTCTTCGTTTTAATCGTAAGAGCTTTTGTTATATGTGATATAATGAAACCATATCTTATTGCCTAAAACATAAAAGAAGGCTAAAAACAATAGTAAGGGATTGAAACAAAAGTTAACTATATAATTATTACGTGACAAATGAAATATACAAAGTAGTGGTGCTAACAATTTCATTAATTTAAGATGGATATAGACAAAACAACTTTAAGAAGTCACTGAAACAGAAGCTAACTAAATAATTGTTTAGAAACAAAAGAAATAAAGAAAGTAGAGTTGATAACCATCTCATTAATTAAAGATGGATATAGATAAAAAATACAATACAGGCTAGTAAAACAGGAGGAGTCTTATGTACGATTTGATAGTAATAGGTGGCGGACCAGCAGGGAACAGAGGTGCAGAGCTAGTAGCAAAAGCAGGGAAGAAAGTTGCTTTAATAGAAAAAGGAAAGCTAGGTGGAGTTTGCTTAAATGAAGGCTGTATTCCAAGCAAAGCATTTTTACATATTTCTAAAACAGTAGAGCATGCAAGAGCTTGCGCTAAAGAGGGAATGGAGATTAATTCAGACATTACCATTAATCAAGAGTTGGTCGTACAAAATAAAGATAGAGTAGTTAAAAGGTTAGGAGCGGCAGTTGCATCTAGAGTAAGGAATGCAGGTGTTGAAGTAATAACTGGTGAAGGGTATGTAGAAGGTAAAGACGGAGATAACTTTATAGTAAGAGTTAATGACCAGCAATACGTCGCAAAAAACCTTTTATTAGCAACAGGCTCAGTTCCCATCATTCCTCCTATAGAAGGCCTTAAAGAAGGTCTAGAAAGAGGCTTTATTTTAACCAATGAAGGAATACTCTCCCTTAAAGAAACTCCTGAAAACTTAGTGGTTGTAGGGGCGGGTGTAATAGGACTTGAACTTGGCTCTCATTTTAATACGGCAGGCTCAAAGGTAACAGTCATAGAAATGTTACCAGATATTGGTGGGAGACTAGATTCAGATGTATCTAGCACATTAAGAAGAAGCTTAGAGAAGAAAGGAATGGTCTTTGAAACCGAAGGAAAGGTCGTAAAGTTTGGCGAAAATGAAGTTGTTTTTGAACGTGCAGGCGAAACATATTCTGTGCCGGCAAATAAAGTTTTGGTATCAATAGGAAGAAGACCTGATACCCGAAATAAAGGTTTTGAAAACATAGGGTTAGACATTACTCGTGCTATTAAAACCGATTCTAAGATGAGAACAGTTATCCCTAACGTGTATGCAGCTGGCGATATTAATGGAATCTCGCTTTTCACTCATACTGCATATAGAGAGGCAGAAGTATTTACAAATACCTTAATCGGCAAAGAAGATAATATGGATTACAGTGCCATTCCATTTGCAATATTCACTTCTCCAGAAGTAGGTGGAGCTGGGCTCACCGAAGCTGAAGCTGCTGCACAAAACTTGGATGTAAAGGTAATAAAGATTCCACTAACATACTCAGGACGGTATGTGGTTGAAAACACTGACAGAACAGGATTTATGAAACTAATCTATGACAACACAGAAGACACACTACTTGGTTTCTCAGTTGTCGGCTCATATGCTTCCGAATACATCGGCATGATGTCAACCTTCATTGGGCTAAAGATAAAGGTAGAAGATTTAAAAACCCAAACCCTTCCTCACCCAACCGTAGTCGAAGCCTTCAGGGACATGTTGTTTGAGATATAACAGTACTTAAACACGACTCTTTTCACAAGTTTATGAACACGGAGATAGGTTTTGAGACATAACAATGCTTAAATGCCCGTAATCTTTACGAATGTGGTGATACGTTGTTGAGATGTGGTAATTTACACTCGGATAAGGAGATAAATAAAAAATACTAAAGAATGTTTCAAAAGGAGCTGTTAATGAACATTTTAGATGAGGCAATAATTTTTGCAGTAAAAGCACATAGTGGTATGAAAAGAAAAGGAAAAGAATTACCATATATTGTCCATCCAATAGAAGCTGCGACAATAGCAGCAACATTAACAAATGATTTAGAAGTAATAGCAGCAGCCGTATTACACGACGTTGTGGAAGATACAGGAGTTTCTCTTGAACAACTTAAAAGTAGTTTTGGCGAAAAAGTGGCACGGCTTGTGGCTTTTGATAGTGAAGATAAAATGATAGAATTACCACCACAAGAAACCTGGGAGATTAGAAAACAAGCAACTCTTGACATATTAGAAAACTCTACATACGAAGAACAGATAATAGTTTTATCTGATAAACTTTCAAATATCCGTGCTATATATCGTGACTATTTAAAGGAAGGAGACAGGCTGTGGGCTCGCTTTAATCAAAAAGATAAAGATAAACATAAGTGGTATTATAGCGGTGTCGCAGACAGGCTAAATTTACTTGATAATACTTGTGCATTGAAAGAATATCGTGAACTTGTAGCAAAGGTTTTTGGTTAGATATAGCAAGACTATCTAACAGAAGGTTATTAAGTTTAAGAAAGTGACAATATGAAAAGAAAATTCACATTGTTTATGAGCCGCGAGCTAGTGTTTTAGTAGATAAGAGACTGAAGTAAAAAGATATAGGAATGCAAAAACCAAGAAACCTGACAGGTCTCTTGGTTTTACGTATAGATTCTTTCAATTATTTAATAAAATATATTAATAGGCAATATATTTGTTTGCACCACACTAAGGTAGTGGAACACCACATGTGTTAGGGGTTTCAACGCCACCCGTGAGATAGGTTGATACTTCAAATGTTAAATATCCTGAGTTGTCAGTTTTCTTTAAGCAGTGGTGAACGCCATCAATGTTAGTCACCCAGAAGGTATAGTCAATATCTTGTTGGGTGTTAATGTAACTATATTTACTACATGTGTAAACATTGCCAGAAATTGTTAAAGATTCGGTTCCAATAAGAGTAGTCTCTTCTTCGTATCCATAAATAGGATCTATAAAATCCCAAAGCATAATCTTGAGGTCTCCGCGGGAGATTTCAGACATTGCGGTTAAAGCGTCTAAATCAACACGTGCGCTTGTCCATGCCTCGTCACCTGGGACTATGAGATACTCGTCCCAATTTTTATCTACATCATTATACTTGTAGTAAATATAACTGTAATCTTCAAACCTGTTTTCATATTCTTCAAACAAGAAATTATTATCGAACTTATAAACGTTATATGAAACGGTCCAGGGTAGTCCCATGTCATTATAGTGTTTTTCAAATGTAATCTTTAAATTATTACCTAAACTAGTTAAGATTTCAGCTGCAGTGCGCGGAATCTCTTGCTCGCCTCCCGTGCCACCGCCAGGGTCTTCGCCAGTTCCACCACCAGGGTCTTCACCCGTACCACCGCCAGGATCTTCGCCTGTTCCACCGCCAGGATCTCCTCCAATGAATTCGCTAGGGCGCACTCCAGTTGGGAATTCAATTCTTTCAACTATATAGTCTGTAACTTCCATGGACTTAGTTTCAAAAAATTGGTTATCAGAAACAGTATACTTTAAACAAATTGGTGTCTTGTTAACATCAAGAATCCAGAAAAGAATCGTTTCGCTGGTTTCAGGAACAGTTCTTTCATATTTGTGAGGGGAATAGTGTACATGAGAGATAATCATGGGACTATATCCTCGCGAAGAAGTATTTCTGTCTCCTCCCTCTGGAGGACGGAACAAACTAAATAGTTCGCGGGCATAGGGAAGATTGTCTAGGTTAAATAAATCTTTATCCTCAATAGCAGGGTTTCCTTCTTGCCAAGCATTAGGTGAGGGATAGCGTTTATATCCTTTCCATCTATCTGATTTTGGATTATATTCACAATAGAAATAAGTTTTGCCTAAATCTCCACGGTCTGTAACGGTCAAGATGTCAAAACCTACTTTGTAAACAGTTGTTTTTTCTGTAGTAGTCCTAGTTTCGCCTTCAACTTTGGAGTTATAGGTTGTAGTATAAGAGATTTTAAGGTTCAAGGGCAGTAGTTTTATAACGGGCGGTTTAGTTCTCTCTCCTCCGGTTTCTCCATATATTTCTTCTGGAGCTTCTAACGGAAGTTCTGCTGCAAACGTGGGGATGTCAAACCTGCCCGATTTATATGCGGTTACTTGACCTTTGAAAGCAGAGGATTCATATTGTAAACAAATTTTAAAGCCATTAATTTTAGATATTCCAAAAAAGAGAACTCCTTGATCAGGATCGTGATACTGATAGTGTTCGCAAGCAAAAGATATATTGTCAATCATTAGATTCTCAGCGCCAAGGCTTTGGCTTTTTTCAAGATAATTATGTGCAGGATCTAAAAAGGCATAGAAAAGGTTATAAAGCAAATCCTCTTGTAGTAATTCTTTAGCTGATAGATTGTGATAGTCATGTTGTTCTTCCCAATACGAATCTCCTTCGGTATAGGTAAAAAAGCGCCAGCTGTTTGCATACTGTAAATAGCCAAAAAAACGGTAACGGAAAGTTCTAATGTTTTCATCAAATGTTTTAATTAGTATATGTTTACCAATTTTGTAAAAAATAACCTCTTGTTCATTAGAGCCTTGACGTACTGTGTAATTTAACTTTAAATTAGTGGGCAGCCCGTTTAAAACAGACTCTTCATTTATTTGGGTCTGGTTATTGTTATTATCATCATCTCCGCTGGGGGAATTTCCAAAACCATTACAAGCCACTAGTGTTATTGTCAGACAGATAAAAATAGAAATGAGGAAAATGGTTAAAAACTTCTTTTTCATAATTACGTACCTCCGTTTTTTCAAACTTATAAAAACCTGTTAAAACCTATAAAAATCTATAAAAGTTTCGTTAGATTTTCTGTTGAATTCCTGTTTCAACCTTGCTGGTTACTAACTCGTTATTTTTGAAACGAGAGA
>Ga0255341_1001075_pt1 | contig 41140 bp, 33 predicted proteins | sample wastewater_treat_8_FD_192418 | JGI IMG/M metagenome (GOLD analysis project Ga0255341, IMG submission 192418) | Wastewater microbial communities from Lulu Island WWTP, Vancouver, Canada - plant12 | ecosystem: Engineered > WWTP > Wastewater > Unclassified | place: Canada: Vancouver, British... | reverse complement strand
CCCCAAACCTGGAAGCCATACCATCTGTTACTTGGCGGATCATGCCATACAGGCTGCCAGTCATATGCCATATCATAGAAAGTAGAAATGCCTGATGGATATGGATCATATTTGTCATTCCATGAGTTGTTAACTCCACCAGCTATAGCACCTTCAGCTGACTGTAACCATTGGATCATTTCCAACTGTCTGTCTAAGCTCTTTGCCCAGTCTGCAACCGCACCTGAAGCCTTTGGCTTTAATTCAGGTACTGTTGATAAAGCATATGCAGTCATAGGGTTCTGATATCCCTGATGGCTGGCACTACTTCCTTCTTTCCATGCCCAACCTTCTGAAGTTGTAGGAGCACCCCATGCACAATACCATGAAATGAGGTAATGCATTGAGTTTTTACCGTCCCCTGCAGTACTTGTAATTGAAGTATTTTTAGCTATAGGCTTCATGTATTTGTCATACATTACATATCTTAAATAGTCACCCATTTTAGCAGCTCTATCGTTTTGCTTGGAAATTGAACTTACCTTTCCTTGCTCTTTTGCCCATTTAACAGCCCAGTAAGCAGCTTGTACAGAACGTGCATCAGCATCACCTGCAACAGAATAACGCCACTGCTGTGAATATGAATCCTGTGCTACGAACAGTGATCCAAATCCACCTTTTGATGTATTACCCCATTTGAAGGTTTCCCAACATGGGAATGGAACTGTTTCCCAACATGACTCCTGCTCACCTCTCTGGTAGGTGTTTATCTGAGACACTCTGCTGGTTCCGTCGCCATGGTTACCATACTTGTACCAGTTGTCTACGTCTAAAATCCAGTGCATTAGGTACATTGAGTCTTTACCGTATGCTGACTTGAGTGCCGCATGAATACCATCCTTACCAGTTGGAGCATTAAGATTCAACTGTCCCGGATAGTCATCAGGCAGTGCACCTCCAGGAACAAATGAAGCACACTTGCTTGGATCATAATCACCTAAGTTTGGCTGGTCCTTATCTGAAGGAATATAATACTGTTCGGTAATATCCCAAGCTTTATTATATCCTGACCAGTCTCCTGTGAGTTTTCCATACATAGCCTCAATCCATACATAGTAACTGGCAGTTTCAGATACTGTTTCATGTCCATAGTCAGGTGCCTCAACCATCATGGTTTCAATTGAGTGGTATGGAACACCTTCCTTACTGAAGTAGCCGTTATCTGGATCTTTTAATTTATTATAAAGATCCAAAAACGCATCTTCGTAGGTTGAACCTGAACGATATGCAGCTGCATTTAAAGTGCCTCCAATAAAAGAGGTTGCCATGGTGCTTACTGTCATGAATGTACACAAAGCAATAGATACATACTTTTTTGTTCTTTTAAACATTTGTACTTATACCTCCTAAAAATAAAATTAAGATGATTAAGCCCTTGACAAAGTATCCTAGAATTACACTTTTTATAAATTTTATACTAAATACTTAATCAGCATTGGTTATATTAAATACGTTATTAATTTTACATTTATCAGAGCAAAATAACGAACGCTTTAACTGAATTTTGCGATAGATAAATGTAAAAGATTAATCGCATTTAGTATAATAATTATATCAGATAATTCCAATATATTCATTATTATTTGACAAAAATTAAAAAAATATGATATCATTGAGATTGTAGAATGGAAGTATGGTAGGGACGGCAGATTCAAAAGGAAAACATTTCTCTATATTTAAATAAAATTCTCCGTTTCCAACGATACAAACCCAAATTTAATGAGTATGCCTTTTAGTTTGCATTACTTTATTTTGATGCATTCTTTTAAGTTGTGTGCTCTATTAACACTTTTTGTACCTTAAATTAATTTATTATGAAATTGGAAAGGATGAATTAGACATGAGTGAAGTGAGAGCTAGAACGGAAGTAAAAAAGGGCACCTGGTTAACTTACCGTCCGGATATTAAGGTGTTGGATTGTACAATTAGAGACGGAGGTCTTGTAAACAATTTTAACTTTGAAGACCAATTTGTAAAGGCAGTTTATAATGCTTGCGTTGAAGCTGGCGTGGATTACATGGAAATGGGCTATAAAGCTTCAAAGAAAATATTTGCAAGAGACGGGCTTGGTGCATGGAAATTCTGTGATGAGGAAGATATAAGAAAAATAGTTGGTGACAACGAAACCGATTTAAAAATATCAGTTATGGCAGATGCTGAAAGAACGGATTATCATGTAGATATTCTTCCCAAAAACCAAAGTGTTATTGATATGATACGCGTGGCCACCTATGTACATCAAATTCCTACAGCAGTTGATATGATCAAGGATGCTCATGATAAAGGCTATGAAACAACCATCAATATAATGGCAGTATCCCAGGTTAAGGAAAGCGATTTAGACGAGGCATTGGAGATTCTTTCCAAGACCGAGGTTGATGTTATATATGTAGTGGACAGCTTCGGATCCATGTATTCTGAAGACATACAGGAACTGACAGCCAAGTATCTTTGCTATGCTGAAGCAGCAGGAAAAAAAGTAGGAATACACGCACATAACAATCAGCAATTGGCATATGCAAATACAATTGAATCTATCATACGGGGTACCAGTTACGTAGATGCCACAATAGCCGGACTTGGCCGTGGTGCCGGTAATTGCCCCATGGAATTGATTCTTGGCTTTTTAAAGAATCCAAAGTTCCATTTAAGGCCAATACTGGAGTGTATTCAAAACAGTTTTCCCGAAATTAAGGATTCCTGTAACTGGGGATTTGATATACCATATATGCTTACGGGCCAGCTTAATCAGCATCCAAGAGCTGCAATAAGCTTTTTATCAAGTAATCGGTCAGATTACACCAATTTCTATGATTCAATAGTAAATGGAGATTGATTTTTAACCACCTGAAGACAATATATTATATTCAGGTGGTTAATTGTTTTTTGATGCTTTCCAAGCATTTAATTGATTCTGAAGTTCATTTACCACCTTATCGATTTCAAATTGTTTTTGATCATTGATGAATGTGTCAACATCTTCACTTTTCAATTCACCGTTTAGCAACTTGTTCTCAAAGTCTCTAAATGTGTACTGCCTTAATAAAAATTGATCTTTAAATCCTTGCAAATCTGGAAAGAACCCTAAGTGCGGAGGATAACTTGTTGTGCTTTCAATTTCATTCATATACTTTTCAACTGTAAAATCGGAAGAGTATTGAATTTGACGTTCATACTCAATATTTAATAATACATTCTGCCCTTCCCAATTCTCATAAGAATCGCTGTGGCTTATGCCTACAGGGGTTTTATCTGCACTTAATACATAATCTTTACCCTCAATCCCATACATAAAAAGATCATAGTTTTCTTGATTAGACTGCAGCCACTCAATGAACTTTATAACACGCTCGGCATTTTTTGTCCGGGAGTTAACCAAAAGAGTGTATCTTAAAGGTGATGACCTTTCGGAAGGCTTGTCTTGATACAATGAATATGATTTATATCTAAAGTCAACACCTTTTGATTGTAAAATTCTATTATATATAATCTCTGAACCTGTAACACCAATAACAGATGAATATTTGCCTTCTCCAATGGGAACAGATATGTCTATGGAATTTCCCGATACGGCATATCCTTTGCCAATCCAGTTTATAATAGTATTGATTGTATTTTTATATTCGGGAGTTTGCTCCCATGGTATGATTTTCATATCGGGGTCCGTCCATTTATATACCAATCCCAAATTATTGTTGAATATAACATATCCATTTGCCTCAGCAAATAATTCCAAACTTGAGTTAAAAATCATTGCAGGAATAAGTCCAGGTTCATTGCCTTTTACTACCTTTAAGTAAAACTCATAATCCCAGTAGTTTTTAATACCGGGGATACTGTATTTTTGCATTAAATCCTCACGCACCATTGCATGCTTCCTTTGAGCAGTGGGCAAGCGATTTGGAATAGCCATTATCTTATTGTTTATGCTTACAGCACTTAATTCATCCTTACTAAACTTACTGAAATATTTGGGTGCATAAATGGGAAAAATTTCGGTTAAGTCCATTATGATTCCTTCTCTTTCTAGGTCAGCCAAACTGATATCATATTCGTTTGTAAAGAAAAATGCATCGCATCCTTCTGCGGCAGCAATATCTTTAATGTTGAAAGAATACTCTGATGTATATGAATCCAAAAACTTAAATATAAGTTTTATATTCAACTGGTTTTTGGTTCTCTTTTGTATTTCTTCCAAAACCCGGCTTAATCCTTTAGGCTCTAAACCGCCGTTACTTGGAAAGTAAAAAGTAAGAGTTGCCTCGTCAAGGCTTGAAATTATTATATCATCTTCAACTTTCGTATTTACTTTGTCACGCATAAAATGATATATAACGCTGCTCCCAATTAAGGATGCAAACAAAATCACGGAGGCAATTATAAAAAGACGTTTTTTCATAATATAATCCACACTTTCTTATATGTTATAAAACCATAAGGAATTTTGTTTAGTTCTGAGGAGAATGTATTATAATTCTATCTTTCTCCAATTCAACCCGTACTTTGCCTTTGTTTACGACTCCAATAGCTTCCAAATATTCTTTCGGAATTTGCAGTCTGCCTGCCCTATCAACAACAGCAAACTCAACCTGCTCCTCCTGCCTATCGACTTCGAACTCTCCCTTTAGTTTGGTAAATTCTTCAGAATAGGATTTCATTTTTATAAATTCACTGCTGGTTCTGCCGTCCCTTATTGCTATAACTCGCTCTACCTTGCGGGCTAACTGTCTGTCATGAGTAACAATAACTATGGTTATACCTAAGTTCTTATTGATTTCTTGAAAAATATCTAGAATTTTATCTGCAGTCTTACTATCAACCGAACCTGTTGGCTCATCTGCCAATAAAAGCTTGGGATTATTGGCTAGAGCTATGCCAATTGCGATTCTTTGCTGTTCTCCACCTGAAAGCTGATGCAGCTTACTGTTTTTTCTGTGAGACATTCCCATCAGTTCAAGTATTTCTATTGCACGGGCTCTTCTTTGAGATTTTTTGCTTAAAATCATAGGCAGCTCAATATTTTCCAGGGCTGTGAGATATGGAATGAGGTTTCTTGCATTATTTTGCCAAACAAATCCTACCGTTTCCAGCTTATACTTTTCCAATTGGCTCTCTGTCAATTTGAGAAGATCTTTGCCGCAAACCACTAGTCTGCCGGCTGTAGGTCTATCCAGGGCACCAAGCATATTTAGAAAGGTTGATTTGCCGCTCCCGCTATTTCCGATTATTGCTGTTAATTCCCCTTCGGTTATTGTAAGATCCAGTCCCTGAAGTGCTACTACCTCTACTTCTTTGGTTTTGTATATTTTTACCAAATTTTCACATGAAATGATTTCTTGTACTGAATTATTCATAAACCACCTCACCATCCTCAATGGTTATAACATTGTCGGAAACTTCAATGATATTTGGATCATGGGTTGTCATTAATATTGTAATGCCTTCACGATCAACCAGTTCTTTAAATAATTTAATAACCTGCAGGCCTGTATTTGTATCTAATTCGGCAGTTGGCTCATCGGCAAATATTATCTTGGGTTTATGAGCTATAGCCCTTGCAATTGCCACACGCTGCTGCTCTCCTCCTGACATTTCGGGAGGCATATGATGCATTCGTTTTCCAAGGCCTACAATATTTAAGCATTCTTCCGCTCTATTCCTTCTCTGTTTTTCATCATATCCAGAGATTCTCAAACCGAATTCAACATTTTCATATGCAGACATCAACGAAATAAGTGCAACGGACTGAAAAACAAACCCCATATTTAATCTGCGTAAATTATCAAGCTTCTTGTCCGGCATTATTGTTACATCTTCATTATCAAAATAAATTTTCCCGTTAGTAGGTTTGTCAAGGGTTCCTAATAAATTCATAAGTGTAGTTTTTCCCGATCCTGAACGCCCTCTCAAAATAGTTAGTTTGCCTTTTTCAATGGATAGGTTTACATCTTTTATAATGTTTATAACCTCTTCTCCTACACGAAAATCCCGTTTTAAATTTTCTGTTCTAATAATTTGCATTGTACAAAAATCCCACCTCTCTAATAGATGAACACTTTTAAGGCTCCAAAACAACAGGCTTTTAGTCTTCACCAAGCTTGAGGGCCTGATTGATTTTGATTCTGGAAATTATGGCTCCTAAAACTATGAAGCCGATGCTTATCATAATACCTACAAAAATATAAAGCCTGATATAATCTGATTGATGGAAAATAACTTTAAAAGGAGGCAGCTGTTCTTGCGAGCCATATACTAATTGCAGCATTGGAATAAATATTTCACTAACAAAATTTCCTAAAATAATTCCAAATAATACGGAAGAGCCTGTAATGAGTATTTGTTCACAAAGAAGCATTCCTAATACCTTTTTTAATGTCAGGCCCATTGCCCTTAATATCCCGAATTGCAATACTCTCTTTTGAATTGACATGATCCAGTAAATCAAAAAACCAATAATGCAAACTACAAGTGTTACAAGAAAATCAAGGGTTAATGCACCGTTTGTTCCTTGAAATATGGGATCATTTTTCATCATGATTATTTGTTCAGTCGAATCTTTTCTTTCTTTTATATTGATATTTTTATCTGCTATTTCGTTATAGATTTGATTGCTTGAAGCATTATTTTTTTTCTTAAGCCAGACCTCATAAGGCTCTATCGAATACCGTCCATGAATGTAGTCAAGATTTGCAACGATGAAATATGGTGTTGTACCGTTTCCACTTTTTTTGTTCGGATTAAATGTCGGCCAGTAATCAATAAATGCATATACTACAGCCTCAAAATAGTCATGATATCCCCATTTGATATAGATGGTATCGCCCTCTTTGACATTATACTTCTCTTTGACTGATTGCGAGACAAGTACTGCATTAGGCGTATTCGACAAAAGATTTAGATAATTATACCAGTGTGCCTTTAAAAGATCATCCCTGAACCATGCAACTTTTCCAAACTCATTAGGTATAATTCCCATAACGGATATGTTGTTTATCCATTGATTATTTATTGAAGCCCCTGCATCATCCTGTATGAATACTTTAGTTGCTGTTTCTACTCCTGAAAGCTTGGTATAAGGTTCAAAGGGAGGTACATAATAAAGTAGTTCCTGATTGCCTCCAAGTGTTGATGTATTCCCTGTTGCTGAGCTGGATTTGTTGAGATATAACTTATTGCTTTCCCAATGTTCTTTAACTACAATGTCAGTTCCCGTAGCATATAATATTTTTTCTTCAGCATTTTTATTTATTGTGCGTGCAGTATTAGAGCTAAAAATACCTATTGACAATGTTAAAATTAAAAATATCATCAAAAATTGCTGCTGCCCTGCTGTTCTTCCTACTTGAATAAATGTGGAATAAAACACGGGGGACCATTTGTCTTTCCCAAGCCAAAATACAAATTTTATAAAATATGGATACAATCTTAAGAAAAATAGTCCAAAACCTAAAATAAATGTGAAAGACACAATGAAAAGTAAAGGATCAATTGATACATCAGTTCCTTTGGCACCACTTATAAACAATATTCTTTGGTGCTTATGATAGCCGTAGATGCCATACATGGATATGCACACCAGTACAATATCCAAAAAGTACTTTTTCCAAAAGATTTTTTTACTAAACTTTGATTTTTCATGTTTGTAAAGAACAATACTAATTCTTGATGCCAGGAAAGAAGGAACCAGCATGGTTACCATGAAAAAAGCAATGGCACAAAGTGCATATAAATATGTTTTGAAATTTAAATAAACAGGCAATGAACCTCGATTGACAAATTCAAGAAAACCGTTTGAAGCCCCTATTATTTTACATAATATAAGACCTAAAGGAGGACCAAGCAATAATGCAATTAACCCAAGGATTGAGCTTTCAATTAGATATCCGCGGAAAACTTGTATCTTGCTTGCACCACGGCTTTTTAAAACGGCTATTTCATTACTCTCGTAATCAATTTTTAACTTTGATATCATGAATATATATAAAGCCAACATAAGCAAAACGGGTACCTGAAGTACTAACAATGTTGTTTTAAGCTGACTTTCCCTTTGAGAATATTGTTTAATGAGAGAAATAAGAGGCAAGTCAATTTTAAGCAATCTGCTGTTTTTATTGATCCATTCAACATGGGAATTTAAAGTGTTGGTCAAGAACGAGTTTTTATCCAGTCTTATTTTATGGTAATCAAAAGCATAATACCACTCTGCTTTTGATATGGTACTCATTCTGTTTTTAACGAAGTTGTTTTTAAGAAGATCAAAATTTATAATTATGCTGCTTTCCAGTGAATTCATATCTATATACCAGAAAGGTTGATTTATGTCTTTAGGTGCAAAAATTCCCACTATTTTAACCTTTAATCCTGAATTTTTTTTATGGACTAAAGTATCTGAAATCAGGTAAGTGCGATCCATTATCAAATTAAGATTTTTAAAAGCTTCTTCCGAAACAACGGCCTCATATGTGTCGCCTTGCATATCATTACTGAAAGATCTTCCATGAGTAATTTTAGTGTGGTCGTGAAAATCAGAAAATGCCGCTAATTGAGTGGTTATCTGTCTGTTATTTTTATCTTCCAGATTTAAAATAGGTAATGGTATGGTGCTTAGGTGCTGTGTCTGTGTTAAAACAGGTAAACCTACACCGGGAACCAATGAATTATTTACTTTGTTATCAATAGCATCATATTTGGTCCTAATATCTTTCCCATCGTCATAAGTGAAATTGGCACTGATAAGATATTTACCCGGAAAGACTCCTGAAGATTCCTGATATGCTTCCAAATCCTTGACTAGTAACCTTTGAAGAACCCCATCAGTATAAACAGGAATACAGCTTACTAAAGCTACCGTTAAAATTAAACCTAAAAGAAGGCATAAGATCATCCATTTGTTTTTAAGCATTTTTCTTATAACAACTCGAAACACTGTATACACCCCATTTATTTTATAATCTTATCGCCTTCAACGAGTCCTTTTACTATCTCAACTTCGGTATCGGTTTCCAAACCGAGTTCAACATCACATTCTTCTCTGATATCATTAACCAATACCTGCACAAAATTTCTTGAGCCAAGGTTATTTATCAACTTCTTAGGTAAAACAATGACATTTTCCTTCTTATCCAATCTAAGTGTAATTAATGCCTTTTCTCCGATTTTAACGTCCCCTGGCATATTTTTTACACTTATTCTTATACGCTTTTTAGAACTTTCGTCTGCGTCGGGTGGTAAATCAGAAGGTGTACTCACAACTTCGCCATCATAAGTTTTTGTGCCTATTGTTACCTCCACTTTCGAGCCTAATTGAAAGCTATATATTTTGTCTTCGGAATATTCCAGTTGAAGATTTGTCGTGTCAGCTATACGTATCAATGTTTTATATGCATCTATAAACTGACCATCGTTAAGAGAAAGTACATAATCTACAGTTCCATCGATAGGAGAATACAATTTTGTTTTTTCATAGTCCGAACGCAAAGTTTCAAGCTTTAGCCGTTCCGATTCAAGATCTAATGCTGCCATCTGTACCTCATTAGTATTGGGCTTTAGTGAATTGTTTTCTCCTTTTAATTTTTCATCATAAATCAATTGGGTTTTCTTAAAATTGATTTCCTGCAATTTAATTTGATTTTCAATTTCACCGGGATCTATTTCTGCCAAAAGATCGCCCTTTTTAACAATATCTCCGGATTTTACATAGACTTTTTTCAAATATCCGCCTTTTGATTTAAAGCTCAAGTCACTCTGCTTAATAGAAACAAAATAACCCGTACATGTTATTTTTCTTTCAATAGTACCTTTTTTAGCCTCAACATAATCGTATTTGACCTTAGGAGGTTCTTTGAGTGGCGGAGCTATTACCACTTCTTCTTTAGGAAGAAGGAAGCATCCTGAAAAAGATAAAACGACTATAAAAATGCTGCCAAGTAAAATACCTCTTCGAATCAGCGAATTACAATTTCCTTTAAATGAATTTTTCAAAAGGTATTCCTCCAATCATAAAAGAAATAAAAAAGACCTGCAAGAATTGATGAATCAATGTATAAAGTTGGTGTGTTATATATAAATTTTATTTCTTAGAACTGATTCTTTCAAGGGATTATGTTGTCAGGGTGAAACCTGACATAAATTTCTACAGAGGGACAATATATATCTGCGTATTTATTATTGGTATATATTTATAAGGATAAAAAGTTATATTATGTTAATATATAAGACAGAAATATGTGTTTATGATTTTGATAGCAAGATTAAACAAAATTTATAGCAAAATTTTAATGTACAAAATAGAACATATAGACAGTATTTTTTATAATAAAAAAAGGTGGTCATTTAACCACCTCGCTTATTAATAAATATCAACTATATTTTCACTAGGTATCCATACCACCTTTTTCCCAAGTGCTTCTGCTACAAATCTCACAGGCACCATTGTTCTGCCATCCTTAATATAAGGCTGTACATCCATTTTCCCATTTATAATTTCTCCATTAACACGAAGTTTAATTACATCAGGGGGGTAATTCAGTGATGCTATGGCAGCATTAATCCTTTTTACAAAATCAGTCCATCTTGGATCAACTTCTTTAATACTTGTATTGACCAAAGGTGAAGGACATATCTTTCCGGTAAGATCATAGTGCCTGTAATCATTCTTAAGTTGAGGCATGTACAGCTTTGTAAATTCAACTGCATTTGATAAAACCTTATCCCATGCGCTCATATCATTCATGCATAATTCGGTCTGTATCGTTCTATAATTCTGTTGGTTGTTGAATACTTCTTTAGCAAGTTTTGTTTGGCCATTGTATCCGTTGTTCTTGTCAAGTGCACTGTCGCCTGCTCCCGGTGCATATTCATCATGGGGTATTACAATAGTAACTGAATCCTTATCAATGTAATTATGGGTTGCACCATAAACAAAAGGAGTCACCCCATCAGCTTCATAGAAAATATATCTATTTTTTTGAGAGTCCCATTTCTTTACGTAGGCCCTTCCTGCATATTTTCTATGTGCCTCATCGGTAGCAGTAGGTGAAGTATTTGCAGTGCCATGCCATATTCTAGCGTCTTGAGATAAAAGTTTTGTACCTGGTCTGTTGGGATGGCCTAAAGGTAAATAGTCAAAAACAACTTTTAATGCCATGAATGTTCACCCGATTCTAAAAAAAAATTACCATAATATAATTTATGGTAATTTTTTTGAATTGAAATTTGTACAATTTCTGAAATCTATATGCTTTTAATTATAAATTCTTTTAATTAATTTCTTTATTATTAAATTAAGGATGCATTTTTAATTACTGAGGGTAGCTTGAATTAGTTGCATTAAAGTGTTTTGCTACTATTATTACATCTGCCATATTGATTGAACCGTCCTTTGTAAAATCACTATCCTCATCATATTTGCCATCACCTGGCATTGTATTGAAAACCTTTGCAATTTCTATAATATCGGACATGTTTATAGAACCGTCCTGTACCCCGTTTTTCTCCATATCACCTGCCCAGATTTTAATGGGATTATCCTGTGCTGATATATATAACGTACTAATAATGGTACTACTATTGTCAGAGCCAACAGGTGATGGGATTAAGGGTATAAATGTTCGAGTCAAATAATTCTTTTTACTTATAACAAGCTCAAAAGTTCCTTTATTATAGATCTCCAACGGTATATTATCTATGATAAAACAGCCGTTTTCGTCTGTTAAAGCGGATAATCCGCTGTCTTTTAACTCAATCTTAAATCCGGATTTTATTTTTGATGAATTTGCAGATGAATAGGAAAAATCTGCATCAATATATCCCGACAACGATAGAACTTTAACCTGTGGGGTTGGCGTAGCTGTTTGGTTTCCTGCAGGTTCGTTGCCCGCTAAAAGCTTTCCTTCATTGTATACAGGAATATTTGGTGCTTTTGAAAGTGACGTACCTGAAGAAATTCCAATAAATGAAAAATCGTTTGTGCTATCCCATCCTGTAACACCTGTTGGTGCCTCAATTCTAAACTGCACTTCTCTTCTGTGTGCTGACTGGCCTCCAGGATAAATTGCCGAGCCCGGTACAAATGATATGTTAACATAATATATATTCTTCGATGGATCCCATGGTAATAATTCTGAGATCTCTGCTCCCTCATTATAGCCTAATGTTGCTTTAATATCTTCAGGTTTTACACCCTTTTCAACAAGCTCAGTAAGATCAACAAAATACCTGAAGGAAGCATCGTATAATACCTTTGCCGGCCAGGCACTCCTATTTCTCAATGTGGACTTGATGTCTACAAAATTCGAACCTGAACTTGCAGAAGCTTCGACAAAATATTCGTCTTCCTTTACTTCTTCTATGGCATTTAAATTGGGTATCGGTTCTCCTCCATACTTTTGGTACATCTTTGCCAGAACGCCTACAAATCCTGCATTATAATCGCAAGCAACCTCTGTAAACTCATATTTACCCGGATCATCTGTAAAATTGTCTGTTTTATCAGGTCCTCCGATAAGAGCACCTACTATTGTGTGACGTGAGTATCCAGGAACAGTCTTGTCATCAGACCATGATCCTTGTGCTGTCCTGTGATGCGGATGCTCCGGATAATCTGTACCATATCCTATTACATAGCTTCTTCCGGAGCTTCCAAGGCAATAATCTACCTGTGCTTTAGCAAAGTCCCTGTATATTTTGGCTTTTTCAGTAGAGCATTCGGTCCAGTCGGAGTATACCTCTGCAAGGAAAGCTGTAGTTGTTGCATACCTCAAACATCCCCATGTATCAAGCCACGCCAGGCCCTTAGGGGTATATTGTATCCTTTCACCCTTATATCCTACAGTCCACCAGTCAAGGTTTCTTTCTGTAGACTCTTTATAAATATCTTTGTTAGTTATTCTTGCAAGAAGGATTTGTGTTCCGAAAAGGACATTATCCCAGTTATGTCCCCATTTATATGCTATTGTTCCGTCCTGGGTTTTTTCCCAGTCAGGTACATATGACTCGGCTTTTTCTATATAGCTCTCATCACCTGTAGCCAGATATAACCAGGTTGCTGCCCATGAAAGCTGGTCGTAACAGCCACTCCACGATTTGTAAAAATCATTTGCTACGGGAGCGTACGCAGACTCGGATTTTGTCTGATCAGTGCTCTTTGTTTGATCTGCAAAGTCTAAAAGTTCTTTTGCATGATCAAGAAGTGTAGCTGCATATTGAGGATCACCTTCTTTAAATACAATTGATGCTGCAGCCATGGCTGCTGAGGTTGAGGCAACGCAGGTTGTTGCGGTATTTTTTAGATCAGCCTTGTATGTAACTCTTTCAAGCTTGAGGTCTTTCATAGCCTGCTCAACAGTTTCGGCAGCTCCCCAATATTTGTGATCATACAGGCCGCCTCCGCGTCCCACTTCGAAATAATAAACATAGGGCTCAGGATGGCAGTTTATAAAATAATCCGTTGCCCACTTAATTTCTCTTAACAAATAATCCAACTGCCCGCTTTTTATGAATGCATCCTTATATTCGTATATTGACCAGCACAGCATTGCAACCGAATAGGACATGGGAAGGTTAAACTTGACGTGGTCACCTGCATCAAACCAGCCTTTACTTAAATCTGCACCAACATCTTTACCGTCGTTTAAAACAGCATCTCCCCTCCAGTTGTTTCTGATCCAGTCGGGCTGTTTACCGGCAAGTTGGAACTCATAGAACATTATTGCCTTTTGCAAAGCCTCTCCATAATTGAAGTCCCCTGCTGCACAAATCAAACCGGTGGATTGACGAATTGGAATAACTCCGGTTGTCATCACTAAAACAAGGAATAATGAGAATAGTTTTTTTACTTTCTTTTTTGTCTGTTTCATACACTTATACCCTCCTAATTCATGCGAAAACATTATAAAAGTATGGTCTATATTAAATACGTTATTAATCTTACATTTAGCAGAGCAAAATAACGAACGCTTTAACGGAATTTTGCGATAGATAAATGTAAAAGATTAATCGTATTTAATATAGAAGTCTTATTAAAAGTTTTATTGAAAATTTTATTTATTGTAGAGGAATTTAGAAACTTTTGTAGAATGAATTTTGTAGAATGAAATAAAATGGAATATTATTCTTTAATATCGACTATTTGCTACTAATGTATTATTATATTAATTTAGAGGTTGTTATCTTACACGAATATCTTTAATCATTCGGTATTTGATCTGCCAAATGTAGGGTTAGTATTGGTTTTTATACTGCTATGGTATTAATTATTTGTAATTAATAAAAGAACTACAAAGGAAACTAACTATGCTTGCGAAATTTGTAAAAAAGAGTCTTCGTATTTATATTATTGTAAGTAATATATTTACAATACTATTACCTGTGTGTTTAACCGGATTTATAATAAATAGCATAATAAATGGGTATCTGGAAAATGAAATAACAAAAAAAAATCATATAATTGCTTCAACTATATCAAATCAGTTGAATCAGCTACTTATTTCACCTTCAGATATTTTAAGACATGCTATTGCAGAGGCAGAGCATGATGAAAACTTCAACTTTAATAGTCAGGTTTCAATTTTACTGAGAAATTATAATTTGTTTGACAATGTGGAATTTATAGGTATAGATGGAAAAATCATTGATACACATCCCTTTGATGAAAGCTTGATTGGAGATGATGTGTCAAAAGAAGATTTTTTTATAGAAGCCAAGGACATGAAAATCTATTGGTCTATTCCCTTTATAAATAAAAAAACCGGGCAACTGACAGTAAAGTTAGCTGTTTCAGGATATAAATATATAATTGCTGCTTATCTCAATTTGAGAAACTTCAGTTATATATCATATAATATAAGCGAAGCCTACGGAAAAGATATTAATGTAGTAGTACTTGACAAAAATGGGACTTACGTATCAAACAGCAATTTAAAACAGCTGTATAAGCGTGAGGTTGATCCTAACTTCGATAAAATTAAAGCATTGGTATCATCAAAAAAACCTATTGATGTTGTGTACGACAATGATGATAAGAAAATAGTAAGTACATCCTTAATTCCTGAAACAGGATGGTATGTACTTGTCTATCAATCCTATGATTCTGCCTTTGAGGCTAAAAGCAAAGCAAACATGTTATTTATAATCAGTGCAATAGTTTCAATCATTCTTTTTTTTGTAATATCCTTTTTAAGGGCAAACAGTATGTCAAAGGTGTTTGAAAAGTTTGACAAACAGACACAAGCAATTGCAAGCGGAATTTCCAGTGAAAAGATAAAGATTGACAGTTTTTCTGAATTCAGTAATTTAGAAGAAAAGTTCAATCTCATGATAGAAAAACTGCAATCAAGAGAACAAAAGCTTAAGTGGATTGCTTATAACGACACACTAACGGGACTTAAAAACAGAAGCTTTTTGTTAAATCATTTGGATTATTTATTGGATAAAGACAATGGCAGTAAAAGCGTGGGAATAATTTACTTTGATCTTGATAATTTTAAAACTATAAATGATACTTATGGGCATAGTTATGGAGATAAGCTTTTAAGCGAAGTAGCAAAAAGGTTAAATTATATAAATACTGATTCTTATATTATAGCTAGAATTGGTGGAGATGAATTTGTTGTAATAAATTCCTGTTTAGAGGATATATGGGATATGGTGGGTTTCTCCAATAAAATATTAAAAGCTTTGGAACAACCATTTGTATTTGAAGATAATCAACTTTTTATTGGTGCAAGTATAGGAATATCTGCATACCCTACTGACGCTCAAACTGTTGAAGAGCTATTGAAGTGTGCGGATATGGCTATGTATTATGCTAAGGAAAACGGGAAAAACAAGTGGCAGATATTTGATAGTAAAATGAAAAAGATTGTAGAAAGAAATCTTAATATTGAAAGGTATTTAAGACAGGCTATTGATCGCAAAGAATTCTCGCTGTCATATCAGCCCCAATATCATACTGTAACAAACAAGATGCGGGGTTTTGAGGTTTTATTGAGGTGGAATAATGAGGAATTAGGCGGAAATGTTGAGCCTGTAGAATTTATAAGGATTGCTGAGAACTGTGGTTTTATAAACGAAATAGGTGAATGGGTCATAAGATCAGCATGCAAGAAACTGGAATATCTTTGGAATAATTATTTTGATGATTTCATGATTTCAATTAATATCTCTGCTATGCAGCTTATGCAGCATAATTTTATCGATATGGTAGAGTCAATTATATCACAGCATAAAATATTACCGGAAATGCTTGAGTTTGAAATTACAGAAAGTGTTTTTATAGAGTCATATGATCAGGCACGAATAAATCTTCATAAAATCAAGAAAATGGGCATTAAAATTTCACTTGATGATTTCGGTACAGGTTATTCTTCACTTTCATACTTAAATAATCTTCCCTTTGATTCATTAAAAATTGATAGGACATTTGTAAGCGATGTCTCAAAGGGTATTTTTAAAGAAACCATGCTTGAATCAATAATTATCTTGGCACATAAGCTTGGTCTTAATGTAATTGCCGAGGGTGTGGAGACTAGAGACCATTTGTTTAGCATTAGAAAGTTTAATTGCGATTTTGCTCAAGGGTTCCATTTTAGTGAGCCCATAAAAGAATCGGATTTGGATGGTTATTTAAGATATAATGGGTATAAATCCTTTGGAGATTCAAGTTCCAATTATATAGATGGTGCCTATTATTACTAAAGGCACCATTATCATTATAACTTTTATTTATTTTTATTAAATCTTTGATCTTTTATTTCTATCTTACCTGCTTTTCTCAAGTCATTTAATATTTCAGAATAAGGTTTGCATTTTTCTAGCTTTGTTTTAAGAGTAACAGCATCTTTTATTGTTTCAAAATCAGGTTCATACTTAGGAACAATCTCATTTAACATTATAATATGAAATCCATTCGATGTTTTAATTATGGGGCTTATATCACCTTGATTCAACTGAAAAATTACTCTTTCCACATCAGGCTGTGTTGAATTTAATGCACCCTTTATTATAAATCCTCTGTCGCCGCCTTTTTCCTTCCCTGTACCTATTGATTTCTCCACAGCAAGGCTTTTAAAATCTGCACCGTTTAATAATTGCTCTCTGACCATAGCTGCATCCGATTCAGTTTTAAGCACTATCTCGCTGAATCTTCTCTTCTCAGGAACAGTAAATTTATCCTTATTGTCCTTGTAATATTTATTAATTTCATCATTGCTTACTTTTATATCTTTTGAAGCAATCATATCAAAAAGCATGGAAAGCCTTAAATCTTCCTTTGCTTCTTCTATAGTCTTATTTAAAAGTGAAAGGCTTTCAAGATATGCACTTTCAGAATTATATTCCATTGAAATCCTTCTTTTTAATTCTTTGTCAACCTCTTCAGTAGTTACAGAAATGCCATAACTTTTTGCTGCATTTTCAATTACAATATTGTCAATGTATTTTTCCAGGCTATAAACACCTGACTTTTTGACTAAAAGATCATTAATTTCCGTCTCTTTTATATCTCTTCCGTCAACAACTGCTACTATATTTTCCTTTGGTGCAGTTAAGCTGCTGATTAGATAAAACGTTCCAATACCTAAAACAAAACCTATTGCCAAAAATAGCATTCTTATCCTTAGTGCATTTTTTGTCCAACCTGTCATTTGTATGTTCCCCCTTGCTTGATTTAAGGCAAAATTCTTTCTAAAACTCATAGTTTCATTTTATACTATCAGCATTCGACTTGTAAAGACATGTTTTATTACTGGATTTTTACTCCATATATTCTTTTAACATCATTACAGCACTGTCAATCTGATTAGGAAGTGGCTCATTCTTAACACCTGCAATTTGAATATTGCATTTATTAATGGGTATTAATATTTTTTTGGCAGGACTTTCTGCAATAGCTTTAGCTATAGTGGGAGTTAGTTCTCCAAGCATTGAATTTGCAGCAATTATACCTATTGGCCCCATGATCACATCGACTTTTGGTGAATTATAAGCTATTGCATTTTCTCCGGATGCACCTTCATTAGCACCTGCTTTAAGCATTAGTGCCGTAGCTAAGGCATTGGTTCCAAGTGCAAGTATTTCCAGATCATGACCGAACTCCACCCTTAGTTTTTCTACTATAGTTTTTCCCATTCCTCCGCCTTGACCGTCTATAACAGCAATTCGCATATACAGCTCCTCCACTCATTCTAGTCATCAAAATCCATCTTTCTTATAGCCATAGTTGGACAAACATTAGTACATTCTCCGCAGTTGACACATTTTTCATAATCTATGGTTGCCAGCGAGCCTTCCATACTAATAGCTTCATATCGACAAGTTTTTACACACTTTGTACAGCCTATGCAGCCCACGTCACAGTTTTTCTTTGTTACAGGCCCCTTATCTCTGGATCGACACATGACAGAGTATTTTTTCTCCTTTGGCACCATGATTATAAGACCTTTTGGACAAGCATCTATACATTTGCCGCAGCTTTTGCATCTATCCTCCATTATCCTGGCAATACCTCCTGTTATGGCAATTGCATTGAAAGCACATGCCTTTACACAGCTTCCATGTCCCAAACATCCATAGGAACAAGCTTTATGCCCGCTAAAAAGCTGTGCGGCAGCCGAACAATCGTCTATTCCATGGTAAATATATTTTTCCTTGCTTACACTGCATCTTCCGTTGCATATTACCCTTGCGGCATATTTTTTTATGCCCTCAGTTTTTACTCCCATAATGGCTGCAGCTTTCTGTGCAACAGCATCTCCTCCAACCGGACAATCATTTACTTTTGCTTTGCCGGAAACTATGGCATCTGCAAAAGCATCGCAACCTGCAAATCCACATGCTCCACAATTTGCACCGGGAAGAATTTCTCGTATTTTAGTTATTCTTTCATCCACCTCAATTGAGAATATCTTAGAAGCATAGGAAAGACCTATTCCAAATACAATTCCAAGACCTCCAAGTACTGAGGCAGAAATTATAATATCATTCATATTAAAGCCCCCACATCACTAATTATTTTATCAAGCCTTGAAATCCGAAAAAAGCTAGTGATACTAAAGATGCTGAAATCAATGAGATAGGAAAACCTCTTAAAGATTCCGGAATAGATGCAAATTCAAGGCGTTCCCTTATTCCTGCAAAAAGTACTATTGCCAATGTAAAGCCAATACCCGCAAAAGTTCCGTATAAAACAGAATTTATAAAACTAAAGCCATTCTGAAAATTGATGATACAAACCCCGAGAACAGCACAGTTTGTTGTAATTAAGGGAAGGTATACGCCAAGTGCCTGGTATAGCTGTCTGCTTGTTTTCTGCAAAACCATTTCAACCAACTGTACCAATGCTGCAATAACCAGAATAAAGCTAATTGTCTGCAGATACTCAATATCAAACGGCTCAAGAACACATTTCTGCAGTATCCATGTGGCCGCTGATGCAACAGCCATTACAAATACAACAGCTGCCCCCATTCCTAAAGCTGTATTGATTTTTTTAGACACTCCAAGAAAAGGACATATGCCCAAAAACTTTACCAATACAAAATTTTCTATTAATACAGCGGATAAAAATGCAGTTAAAATTCCCTGAATCACATTATTCTCCTCCATTTTCCCGAATAATTTTTTTACAATGTCCATCACAGCCCATACATCCGGAAGACCTTATTTTAACAGAACTAAACCTGTTTAAAATACCAATAATAATACCGAATGTCAAAAAGCCTCCAGGTGGAAGAATCATAGCAAGTGCAGGACTTGCAGAATCTCCGAATACACTTATTCCAAAAATGCTCCCGTTTCCAAGAATTTCTCTGATGCTTCCCATTAAAAGCAGAGCCAACGTAAATCCAACACCCATACCCAAGCCGTCTATAATAGAGGCAACAGGTGTATTCTTCGATGCAAAGGATTCTGCTCTTGCCAGAATAATACAATTTACCACTATGAGAGGAATAAATATTCCCAAAGCCTTATCGATAGAAGGAAGATATGCTTTTAAAAGCATTTGAACAATGGTAACAAATCCCGCTATTACAGTTACATATGCCGGAATACGTACTTTTGCAGGAATAAACTTTCTCAATAAGGAAATAACAAGATTGGAACCTACCAAAACAACTGTTGTTGAAACTCCCATTCCAACTCCGTTTATTGCAGATGTTGTTACAGCAAGGGTAGGACATGTGCCCAATACCAACCGGAAGGCGGGGTTTTCGTCAACAATACCGGTTTTAAATATTTTGAAAAGATTCATTCACCGTTTCCCCCCTTATTCAATAGTATTTTTCCAAGGTCAGCCGCAGCCTGAACTGCACTTGTAACTGCTTTTGAGCTGATTGTAGCACCGCTGATTGCTTGAATTTCATTATTATTTGAAGATGCCTGATTATCTGCTGTTGAGCTGACTGTAGCACCGGTGACTGCTTGAATTTCATTATCCTTTGAGGATAACTGCTTGACCACATTAAACGGTTTTTCAATTTCTTTTTGAGAATACTGTTCAAAAAAGTCTTTTTCTGAGATTTTTGTGCCAAGCCCCGGTGTTTCTTTGTTATCCCCTATTCGTACCCCCGATATCCTTTTGTCGCTTCCTATCCCTACTGTGACCTTGATTTCTCCTCCATAGCCCTTCGGATAAACACTGAACACGTATCCAACCAGCTTTTCACCGTCAAAACCTGCATATGCTTCCCTTATGATTCCGCTTTTGTCATTTTCCTTCCAGTTAGCAACTTCTTTAAAGCTTTTTGCATCATTCAATACCTGTCTTCTTTGTTCTTCCGCATCTTCTTTTGATCTTTTGTCTATTGTATCTTTTGTAAGGTTGTTTACCAGGGAAAGGCATAAAGCAACCACAAGGCAAATGATGAAAAGAGGTAATGAGGATTTAAATATTTCACGCATTATTACTTACACCTCCAAAGCTTTTTGGTATAAGAAATCTATCTATAAGCGGTACTGCCAAATTCATGAGCAATATGGAGTATGATACTCCTTCAGGATATCCGCCGTACAGCCTTATTACCGATGTTATAATACCACATCCTATACCCATTATAATTTTTCCCCTAAATGTCATTGGTGAGGTGGTATAGTCGGTAGCCATAAAAAATGCTCCTAGAATTAGTCCCCCTGCAAATATATGGTATATAAAGTTTCCTTCGAATAGCCCTTTGCCACCTAAGACCCATGTCATAAGCCCCACTGTACCGATAAAAGCAATAGGAATTTCAGGTGTTATTACTCTTTTTATCAGCAGGTATGCCGCTCCAAGCAACAAAGCTATTGCTGAAGTTTCACCTATACAGCCTCCCACATTGCCTATAAACAAATCAAAGAGACCTGGAAGCTGCCCTGCTGACTCGCTCCCGTACTTTATCAATACCAGGGGGGTAGCAGAGCTTACAGAATCAACTCCCGGTGTTTCCCATGAAGTCATCTGTACAGGCCATGATGCCATTAGGAAGGCCCTGGCAGCCAGTGCAGGGTTTATAAAATTATGCCCTAAGCCGCCAAAAAACTGTTTTGCTACTATAATAGCAAAAACTCCGCCTATAGCTGCGATCCATAAAGGCACAAATGGAGAAAGGTTGAAGGCTAAAAGCAGCCCTGTTACTACCGCACTCAAATCACCGATTGTAATTGTTTTTTTTGATATTCTCATCCAAAGGTACTCAGACAGCACACAGGAAAGGACTGTTACTGTTATTAGAAAAACGGCTTTTAATCTGAAAAAGTATACCGCGGCAATTATAGCAGGAGTCAGAGCAATTATTACATCCAGCATAATTCCTCTTGTTGTTTGCTTGCTTTTTATATGAGGTGACGAACCTGCAAAAATTCTATTTTCCACTTTGCTCCCTCTCTTTCTTTTCATTGGTAAGCTTTCTTGCCTCAGCCTTTGCATAGCGGATGGACTGTACAAGATGCCTTGATGCCGGACAAACATAAGAACAACAGCCACATTCTATACAATCGTTTAAATGATACTTTAACGCGTATTCAATATTACCTTTTAAGGAATAAGCATTTATATATAATGGCATCAACGACATAGGACATGCTTCTACACATTTACCGCAACGAATACATATACTTTCTTTTCTACGTGCAGCTTCTTTTTCGGTTAATGCTAAAAGTGCATTTGTATTTTTAATTACTGAACTTTCCAAAGAAAACTGGGAAACACCCATCATGGGACCACCCATAATCACTTTACACAGCGGTTCCTTAAACCCTCCACAAAACTTAAAAACATCATTTAAGGCGGTTCCTATTAGTACCTCTACATTCATTGGTTTGACCACTGCACCGCCATCTACTGTTACCTTTTTTTTGATTAAAGGTATTCCCGTCCTTAAATATTCATCAATAAAAGCCACGGTATTTACATTCTGAACCAAAACCCCTATATCGGAAGGAAGTCTGCCCATGGGTACCTTTCGTCCTGTGACTGCATATATCAACTGCTTTTCCCCACCCTGAGGATATCGCATGGGAAGGGGCACAACATCTATATTTTTGTATTCTCTAGAAAGAGTGCATATTTTTTTAATTGCTTCAGGCTTGTTCTTTTCAATTCCCACAAAAGCTTTTTTTATTCCTGTCAGCTCCATTATTATTTGGGTTCCTTCAAGAATACCTCTTGGATTTTCAACCATCTCTCTGTAGTCTGAGGTTATATAAGGTTCACATTCCGCTCCGTTTACAACAAGAATATCAAGAACCTTTCCTGGTGGAGGTGAAAGCTTAACTGAAGTGGGAAAACCGGCTCCCCCGAGACCTACCAGCCCTGATTCCTTTATTTTAAGCAGCATATCTTCTTTTTGCAGGTTTAAATGAGGAGTAATACTGCCATCTATTTCTTGATGCCCATCAGGCTTTATTTCAATGGATGTGACCTCAAATCCTCCGGGATAAAGCATAGGTCTGATATTATTAACTATTCCGGACACACTGGAATGTATAGGAGCCGAAATCATTGCATCAGAACTACCGATTTTCTGTCCGACCAGAACACGCTCACCTTTTTTTACAACAGGTATACAAGGTGCACCGATATGTTGAAGCATTGGAATGACAATTTTTTCAGGTAACGGCATTTTCACTGTTTCATACTCTGCTGTTGTTTTAGTGTGAGGAGGCTTTATTCCTCCCCTGAATCTTTTTATTGGATTTGTCAATTTGACCACTCTCCGATGTAAGGAATTTTAGCTTTATATCAAATAAAAAACAATCATGTTATAATACAGAATATCAAATAAAAAGTAAACATGTTATCATACAGATTATACACACTTATTATACAAAAAGCCACAAAGTGGTGGTAGCTTTTGCTATCAGACAACCTTCGTGGCTCAAATTAAATCTCTCCTTAGTTTTCATAAGGCCTTGATGTATCAATAGTAATTTTGTTGGATTTACCGTCCCAACCTACATAGAAATTAAGTTGCTTGGCAATGTCACGCAGCTTAAAATAGTTGTTGCCATTGATGCCATATGCTACAAATCCTCTGTATAACCCCAATATTCTGATTGAAGCGGTAGTTTGCTTTGCTGTCTGTTTTGACATTGTCGGGGAAACTGCCAATTCTCCTCCAACTGCCTTATAATCCTGACCTATAGCAATGGAAATCATCTGTTTGGACTGTTCCCAATATACATTAAATTTCTTGGATGTTTTACTAAGTGCCATTGCTAGATCCCGCAATTTGAAATAGTTATTTCCCTTTATGCCATAAGCATTGAACGGTACCACAGTGCCGTCTATAATTATGGTTGAAGACGTTGGCAAAGCCTCCTGTGGTGTATTGTCTATCTTTACAATATTGCCATGGTCTCCTTTGAAAAATTCCAGTATGATCCACGGGGTTATGTCAGCCTGAACATCAATACAATAACCGTTTGATACAAAAGCTTTAATGTCAAGGCTTGTTTTATCATTGTTTTTTGTGTTGATGTAAGCAATGATTCTATCAACAGTTTGCTTATCCAGTTTTTGAAGCAGTATTTCTTTTATCTTTGATATCGAATCATCGTAAGTAGCATTTGAAGCTTTATTTTTTATTTGTATTTCCAAAAAAGGATCATTTTGGTCTAAAGGAGTTTTAATTATGGTGTGAAAATCATTACTATAAACAGGTGTAAAATTGAAGCCTTCTACATTATTATCATCATTATCATCAGCTTTTGGAACATGTGTATATTTTGCAATTTCAGACCACTTGGAGAAATATTGTTCATATCCTGTTTCCGTCTCTATCTCACTCCAGATCCTTATTCTGACCTGGAGTTTTTCTACATTTCCATCCGGGGATAATTCTTTCAATTCAACATGTTTATAACATGTTCCATCAGGGTCTGGCATGGAACCTCCACAGTTAATATACTGTGGTGTGTCCATGTGATTTTCCCATTCAGCCGTATACATCCAATCTTTATTATCATTGGCAATATAATCTATCTGATAATTGATGCTGTCATCGGTAATAACTTTTTTAAGGTTATTGTCATACACCTTAAATTTTATTATAAATTCATAATCATCCATTCTCTCTATTTTAATATCGGTTGCACTAAAGTCATTTTTTTCACCCTGCTCAAAAGGCTTAGGATCTTCAGGAGCCTTATTGTACAAGTCAGTCACATCTTTTAATACACCGTTTTCCAATTTCCAGTATTTCTTATAAGGACAATACCCATCCACAGACACGTGTGAACCCAAAGATCTGATTTCGTCTCCATAATTTTTCATCTCATCAATATATGTATTGTCACCTTCAAACTTGTCATTTCCGGTATATCTGAAGTTTGGATCCTTATATCCCTCGATAGTTATAAAAACATCCTTCTCTTTGTCATATGTAATGGAATAGTAATCATATCTGACCGGAAAAATTTCTTTACCGTTTTTATCTATTAGACCGAACCTTGAAATTTCATTTCCTGTTACGCCGGTAGCTTTATACCCGACTTTGGCATAACCGTTCTCAAAATTATATGTGATATACCAGTTTTTGTCTTCAAAAAGACGATTACCCGATGCATCTACAAAGAATCCCTTCTTTGGCGTTTCCACCGCAAGAAAACCTTCAGAAAAACAATCAGGTGCTGTCATCCCATTATCCCACCAGCTTGCCCTTTTCCAATTGGAATCGACAAATATTGGATTTGCATTTCCGACGCCGGCTTTTCTCCAGCCGTATTTCAATTCTTCTGCCCAGGAAAATACATCTGTTCTTGTAATCTCATTGCCATTTAAATCATATACAATGATACCTGGAGTTTGCGATCTAAAACCGTTGCTTTTTAGAACACTGTTTGGAAAAACATGTATTTCAGATTCCAGTATATCGATCCTGAAAATATAATTTTGATCCTGAGGCAATACTATTTTTCCATCAGGAGAGGCAACGTTATATACTGTAGATCCATTTATTTCTTTTGACACAACACGGTATCCTTTGGTGTTATTATATGGATTCAAATTGTAGTCTGATTTCTCCAGCGATTCCGCAGTAATTCTCCAACCGTTTCCAATATCTAAATTGACATTCGAAGCGGTTATATCGGCATAAATTGTCTGTGTAGATAATATGAAGACCAGAGTGTACATAATACAGATAGTTAAGCTTTTTAATTTCAACATTTTTCCCTCCGTTTTTGCACAAATTTTATTAACTGTGTTTTTGCACTTCTTTATTCATTATAGTATCATTACATAATTTTGCAAATACCCATTTTTTATTAAAACTATTAACGTTGTAACCTAGTGTTTTAAGATTAATTGGAGGAAAATACATAAATGCGTTGGAAGGCACAAAACAAAAATAAGAGGCAATCCTGTATGGTCTGCTTCTTCAGGCGGCAAATCGGGCATCCTGCAATTAAATGGCGAAGATCAATATGTGGTATTGGAAAACTCCGTATCTGATTTTTAAGTTCAAATGTAAGTCTAGGCTCAATGAGTTCCCCTGTTGTTTTGTTCGCTGGAGATATAACTAAGGATGGCACCATCAATATGGTGGATGTTATTGAAATGGCCAAAGGCTTCAATGCTACTTCCGGAGATGCAAAATTCATAGATGAGTGTGATTTAAATAAAGATAACACAATTAATATGGCTGATATAGTAATAATTGCAAAGAATTTCTCAAAGAATACAGGGAGTTATTCTCTAACGCTGTAAATTTGATTATAAGTCTTAATATAAAATGTCTTAATTAAAATAGCAGGCTATTATTATCTATGTATATAGCCTGCTATTTTCTCAAGCGCCTTAGAATTTGATAATCTATTAAACAATAAAATTAAATTTATGATTTTATATATCTCTATTTTTATTTATATATATTTTTAATAATTTATATTTTTTTATCTATATTAAATACGATTAATCTTTTACATTTATCTATCGCAAAATTCCGGTAAAGCGTTCGTTATTTTGCTCTGCTAAATGTAAGATTAATAACGTATTTAATATAGATTTATATTTTTATTTTATATTTATAAGTAACTTTATAATCTTATAAGACTAAAAACTTATAAACTGTAGAATGTATATACTCCTCACCTGCTTTGAAAACCGGTGACGGAAAATGCTTGTGCTTTAAGGAATTCGGAAAATATTGGGTTTCTAGACAAAATCCGCTTCTTTTCGTGTATTGTACATTTCCTTTTCCTTCATAGTTACCCTCAATATGGTTACCTGTGTATAATTGAATCCCAGGTTTAGTGGTATAAACTTCCATAAACCTTCCGCTCGCAGGATCAGATACCTCAGCCGCCATCTTGAGATTTGCCCCTGATTCGTTCAAAACAAAGTTGTGATCATACCCTTCGCCATTTATAATCTGGGGATCATTAGCATTTATTTCTGCACCAATGGGCTTCATGGAAGTAAAATTCATAGGGGTATCAAATACTTCAACGATTTCTCCGGTAGTTATACACTCTTCATTTATGGGAGTAAACTTATCGGCATAAATCTTTATATTATGTTTTGAAATATCCCCCGCATCATGTCCTGATAAATTAAAATATGAATGGTTTGTAAGGTTTATTACAGTGTCCTTATCCGAAACTGCATGATAATCAATCCTAAGAGCGTTATCATCTGTAAGGGAATAAACTACAGAAACCTTTAAGTTACCTGGATAATTTTCCTCACCGTCGTTACTTACATATGTAAGCTTTAAACACTCTTGATTGTCTTCCGTCACTATATCCGCATTCCATATGACACTGTTGAACCCCTTGATTCCACCATGAATATGGTTGTTTCCATCATTTTTTTCAACATGATACTCTACTCCATTGATTTCAAAGCATGCATTCTCTATTCTGTTTGCATGTCTTCCTACTATCGCACCCAAATACAGATCATCTTCTAAATAATCTTTAAGCTTATCATATCCCAGTACAACATCCCCATAATTTCCATTTTTGTCGGGTGTAAAAATGGAAATTATGATTCCTCCCAGGTTGGTTATTTTAACTTTTATGCCATTGATGTTGGACAGGGTAAAAATATCTATATCATTCCGATCATATCCATCAATAAATTTCTCTCTAATAATACTCATTGAATGTACCTTCTAAAAATATTAGTCTTCCAAAATATACTTATTCAGCATGCTTTCGAGAACTTCCTGTCTTCCTGAAACGTTTTTGACCTGATCATTCTCCAATGCATATTTCTCCAACTCTTTAAAACCAACTTTTCCGTTAACTATATCGCTTCCAATGCCGCTTTTGTAGCTTGCATAACGGTCTTCAATAACTTTATCAAACTTGCCTTCCGAAACCATCTTGTGAGCAATCTTAAGACCTTTAGCAAAAGCATCCATTCCTGCAATATGTGCATAGAAAAGATCGATTGGCTCAAATGAACCTCTTCTTACCTTGGAGTCGAAGTTCAATCCGCCGGTTGTGAAACCGCCTGCTTTAAGAATTTCATACATGCAAAGGGTTGTATCGTAAATATTAGTCGGGAATTGGTCTGTATCCCATCCTAATAGCAAGTCTCCCTGATTTGCATCAATACTTCCGAATACATTTTTTACTCTTGCAGTATATACTTCATGCTGGAAGGTATGAGCAGCAAGTGTAGCATGGTTTGCTTCTATGTTCATCTTGAAATCGTTTTCAAGACCGTGAGCACGGAGGAAACCGACAACTGTAGCTGTATCGAAATCATACTGGTGTTTTGTAGGCTCCTTTGGCTTTGGCTCAATCAGGAATTGTCCTTTAAAGCCTATTTCCTTCGCATAATCAACAGCCATTCTTAAGAATCTTCCCATGTTGTCAAGCTCAAGCTTCATGTCTGTATTTAAGAGGGTTTCATAGCCTTCTCTTCCACCCCAGAATACATAGTTCTGTCCGCCAAGCTCTAATGTTATTTCCATTGCTTTTTTAACCTGAGCTGCTGCGAATGCAAAAACATCAGCATTTGGTGATGTTGAAGCACCATGAACAAATCTTGGGTTACTGAATGCATTTGTAGTTCCCCAGAGGAGCTTTACGTCGCTGGTCTTCATATATTCCTTCATAAGAGCAACTATTTCATCAAGTCTCTTATTTGTTTCTCTGAGAGTTGATGCTTCAGGTGCTATATCCCTGTCATGAAAACAGTAGAATGGTACACCTAATTTTTCGCAGAACTCAAAGTTTGCGGCAACTTTTGCTTTAGCAAGTTCCATTGGATCTGTTATGTTGTCCCATGGTCTTATAGCAGTACCGGGTCCAAAGGGATCTCCACCTGTTCCCTGGAATGTATGCCAGTAAGCAACTGCAAATCTCAGATGATCCTTCATTGTTTTTCCGCCTATAACTTCATCAGGGTTATAGTACTTAAACGCCAATGGATTATCGGAGTCTTTGCCTTCAAATTGAATTTTTTTAACATTACTAAAAAATTCTGACATCTTTTTGCCTCCTTAAAATATATTGAATTAAACACTAATGTTTATTTCCCAAAGAAAACCTTTAACGGTATTATGGCCGAACCAAGCACTGAAGCTCTTTCTCCCAGCTTGGATTCAGTTATTTCAACATCTTTTGATGTTTGCTTTAATGCCTTGCACATTACAATTTCTTTCAAATTATCAAGAACAATGTCTGAATAATTTACAAAATCTTTTCCTAAGACTATCTTCTGAGGACTTAATATGTTTACAATACTTGAGATTGCCAGTCCAAGGAATCTTGCCGACTCAAGAAGAATGTTCCTTGATACCTCGTCTCCCTCTCTTGCACAATCTATGATTGATTTAGCATCTATTTCCTCAACATCTTCTATATCATTGAGCTTTGAAGCAATACCCGACCTTACCAGCCGCTTTGCCTGCTCCACCATATGAGTAGTTGATGCTATTGTTTCAAGACATCCATAATTTCCGCATCTGCACTTTGAACCGTTTGAATCGACAACAATATGGCCGACTTCTCCCGTAATGCCGCTTGTTCCTCGATATGGTTTACCATCTATAAAAATTCCGGAACCTATACCTGATTTAATATTTACACAAACGAAATTACTTATTCCTTGACAGGTGCCTATCCAATTTTCACTTATTGCTGATGCCATTGCTTCGTTTTCAAGATACACATTAACGCCTTTAAGGTCCTGGAACTGATCTTTTATATCAACATTTTCCCATCCTATATTGGGGGCAAATATCACTTTGCACTCTGAGCTGTCCACCATACCTGGCACTGACAGTCCAATCCCCAAAAGACTTTCGGTTTTTATGGAGTGGTCTTTCAAAATTCTTTTGATTTCTTTTTGAATGACCTTCATAACATTTTCAAAGACCAGTGTTTTAGGCATAGCCATCATTTTTTCTTCAATGATGCAGCTGGTGATATCCATTAAAACCAAGCTTATATAATTTACATCCATGTCCACTCCAATGGTATATAAGGACTCCGGCTTAAGCTCGATTAAAACTGGCCTCCTGCCACCCTTGGATTCTCCAATGCCGCTTTCGGAAATATATCCCATTTCCAAAAGCTCAGACACTATACTTCCGATTGCTGTAGGCGATAATCCCGTGAGTTTAGATAATTCAGCTCTTGAAATTGCTTTGTGAACCCTTATCATATCCAAGATGACTGTTTGATTAAACTCCTTGAGAAATCTGTTATTACCCACTATCTTACCTGTCATTGTCTGCTCCTTTTTATATCATTGAAAAATTATTTGCATCTTTCAATGTCTTACAAAATTGATGAAACATCTGCAAAGTCCGTTTTCAATGAAGTGTAAAGGTGTTTATATATATCATAATATTTATTGTATTTGCTGTTTAACACCATGTCTGCCTGCTGTTTGGTCTTGACACTTATTACCTTGTCGCATGCTTCCATAACGCTACTGTAAATACCTGCACCTACGCCTGCAAGAATTGCTACGCCAAGAGCAGGACCTTCACTTGAGTTTATGGTAGTTATCTCAGTACCGAATACATCTGCTTGCATCTGTCTCCATAGAGGGCTCTTTCCGCCCCCTCCGGATGCCCTGACTTCAGAAACGTTTACTCCCATTTCCTTAATAATTTCCAGGCAGTCCTTAAGGCTATAAACTACGCCTTCCATTACAGCCCTTATCATATCAGGCTTTTCATGCTTTGCAGATAATCCGAAGAATACTCCTTTTGCATTAGGATCAAGGTGAGGTGTTCTTTCACCCATAAGGTACGGTAAATATATTAAACCGCTGCATCCTGCAACAACTTTTTCTGCTTCCTTATCCATAAGCATGTATGGATCGACCTGCATGAGCTCAGCAGTTCTTTTTTCTTCTATACAGAAGTTATCGCGAAACCACTTTAATGAAAGTCCAGCACCTTGAGTTACACCCATTATGTGCCATGTATTTGGAACCGCATGACAGAAAGTATGAACCCTGCCTTTTGGATCTATGCTTACATTTTCTGAGAATACAAAAACAACGCCGGATGTACCTATTGTAGAAGATACAACACCAGATTTTACTATTCCGTTTCCAACAGCACCTGCAGCTTGGTCCCCTGCTCCGCCTACCACTATAGTTCCTTCCTTAAGACCTGTAAGTGATGAAGCTTCTTTATTTACCTTACCGGTAACCTCCTGGGACTCGTAAAGCTTTCCAAGCATGCTCTTTTCTATACCAAGTTTATCCAACACTTCATCGCTCCACTTACGCCCCGGTATGTCCATAAGCTGCATTCCGCTGGCATCGGAAACTTCTGTTGCAAATTCTCCTGTCAACTTGAATCTTATATAGTCTTTGGGAAGAAGTATCTTGGTTACTTTAGCATAAACTTCAGGCTCATTATTTTTTACCCAGAGGATTTTTGATGCCGTAAAGCTGGTCAAAGCCGGGTTTGCAGTTATTTCTATCAGCTTTTCCTTGCCTATTAATGAAGTGATCTGATGGCATTCAGCTGAGCTTCTCTGATCACACCATATAATGGATTTCCTAAGTACCTTGTAATCCTTGTCCAGAAGAACTGCACCATGCATTTGTCCGGAAAGACCTACACCCTTTATCTCAGATGCGTCAACACCACTTTTGCAAATAACTTCTTTAATTGTAGTGTATGTGGCTATCCACCAATCTTCAGGGTCCTGCTCTGCCCAGCCTATGTTCGGCTGGTATAAAGGATATTCTCCAACGCTACTGGCTATGGTATTACCCATTTCATCAAATAATACCGTCTTTGTGCCGGATGTACCGATATCAATTCCCAATAAAAATGACAAGCATAATCCCTCCCCATATAATTTAATAGAATTTATAGACTTTGTAATATCATATTATTAACTATAATTAATTATAACATTGTTCATAAAATAAATCCACTGTTTTTATAAAACTTTATAATAAGAGTTTAAAAACTTAAAATAACCTTAAAAAGCTTAAAACGACTGAATCTTTAATTACCGGGTCTTTGACATTGGAAAAGAAAATTATTTCTGACTTTGAACTTTCTAAGTTTATCGTCTGTACTGATGCAGGTCTGGCTTCTGAAGAAAACCGAGAGTTTAACAGCAAGGATAAGCGTGCTTTTATCACCACACAATCTTTAAAAAAATTGAAGCAACACTTGAAGAAATGGGCTCTTGATGCTACAGGCTGGAGGATTTCTGGCAGTGATAAAAAATATGACATTTCTAAACTTGATGAAATGATAGATAAAGCTACTCCAGAAGACAAAGAAAAAATACGAGCAAAAGTTTTTTTAAAAGAACGCTGGATTAAAGAAAATGACTTTGAACAACGTCTCATTGTAACCTATTCAATCAAATACAGGGATTATCAGCGTAAAATCCGTAAAGCTCAAATAGAAAGAGCTCAAAAGGTAATAGAAAACAACCCCACAAAAATCAAGAAATGTAATGCTAACGATTACAAAAGGTTTATTAACAAAACAAGCTGTACCCCTAACGGTGAAGTTGCAGATAATGAAATATACAGCATCGACCAAGCTCTCATCCAGAAAAAGAAGTATTCGATGGTTTTTATGGCGTTTGCACAAACCTTGAGGATGATGTATCTGAAATAATCAAGGTAAATCATAGGAGATGGGAGATTGAGGAATGTTTTAGGATTATGAAAAGCGAATTTAAAGCAAGACCTGTATTCTTGAAAAACAATGATAGAATTGAAGCACATTTCATTACATGCTTTATATCCTTGATTATTTACAGGTTGCTTGAAAAACGGCTAAATGAAGAATTCACTTGTTGCGAGATTGTCTCAGGTCTAAGGAATATGGAATTCTTTGAAATTAAAGGTGAAGGCTATGTTCCAACCTACACTAGAACTGATTTTACCGATGCATTGCACGAAGCTTTTGGATTCCGAACTGACTATCAAATTGTTTCCACACAAAATATGAAAAAAATTTTTAAAGAAGTGAGAAAATAAAAAAACATTACGCACTTTTTATATCAATATAAAATCCTGAAAAACTTGTTATACCAAGACTTTACAGGATATTTCTTTCGTCCAAGTGTCAAACTTGGGATTATTCTATATTAAAGATACAACTTTGTCCATATAATATAATGAAAAAAGCAAAAATGAAATTAAAAGAAGCAAAATATTTCATTGTTTTATAACATTATATTTAAAATTAACCTTTTGTTTTTATAAACTTTATAATAAGACTTTAAAAACTTTAAAAAAACTAAAAATGACCAAATCTTTACTTCCCTCAAAATTTGACTTATAATTTTTATATGTAGAAGCAGATTATTTGGAGGTCATCAACATGTATAAAAAAGTAATTATGGGTAATGAAGCCATTGCCCTTGGTGCAATAAAAGCTGGCGTGAATCTTGTTTCAGGGTATCCGGGAACTCCTTCCACCGAAGTGCTTGAGAGTATTGCAGAAAATAATCCGGGAGATATTTATGTAGAATGGTCGGTAAATGAAAAGGTTGCATTGGAGGTAGCGGCGGGAGCAGCTTATGCAGGAGCCAGATCCCTTGTTACAATGAAGCAGGTTGGACTTAATGTAGCGTCAGACCCGTTGATGAGCCTTTCATATATAGGTATAAAAGGAGGAATGGTTGTCCTTGTAGCGGATGATCCTGGTCCTTTTTCATCCCAGACAGAGCAGGATACACGGCACTTTGCCCGTTTTTCAAATCTTCCGGTTTTCGATCCTTCCTCTCCTGAAGAGGCTTTTGAGATGATACAGGAGGCTTTTGAACATTCCGAGCAGGTTGGGCTGCCTGTTTTTTTCAGACCTACCACAAGAATATGTCATTCATGTAGTACACTGGTAATACCTGAGGCAAAAGAGAAACATGAGATTGACGGTTTTGTAAAAGATCCCCGCTGGGTCATATTTCCAGGCCTCTCATATCGAAAACACATTCAGCTTGAAGAAACTCAGAAAAAGATAAGTGATATATTTTCAAACCTTAAGTATAACAATATAACCGGAAACGGAAGCAAAGGCATTGCTGCTTCAGGTATTGCATATGCATATGTAAGGGATGTTATTTCGTCTTTAGATAAGGACATAAAGCTTTTAAAAAAAGATATAAAGCTAATGAAGATAGGCACTCCATATCCGTTCCCTCAAAAGCTCGGTATGGAATTTATGGACAAGCTTGATGAAATATTGGTGTTTGAAGAGTTAGATCCGGTTATTGAAGAAAGCCTTATAGAGATTAAGGCTTCAAATGGTTATAAAACCTCAATACTCGGTAAAAAGACGGGGCATCTCCCCTATGCCGGTGAATACAGCTATGAGCTGGTAAAATCGGCTATTGTAAAGTTCATGGGATTTGATTGTGAGGAAGTAAAGCCTCTTCCCCCACCCAATCTTCCCGTAAGGCCGCCTGTATTATGTGCAGGATGTCCCCACAGGGCTTCATTTTATGCTGTTAAGACAGCTTTAAAGAACAAGAAAGCCGTTTTTTCAGGTGACATAGGCTGTTATACTCTTGGAAATGCCAAGCCTCTTGATATGGTTGATACCTGCCTCTGTATGGGGGCCGGCATAACAATTGCTCAGGGCTTGCAACGAGCAGAGCCTGATGCAAAGCATATAGCCTTTATAGGAGATTCCACGTTTTTCCATACAGGTATTCCCGGAATAATAAATGCTGTATATAACAATACAGATATTACGGTAGTAATTTTAGACAACAGTACTACAGCCATGACGGGTAACCAGCCTCACCCCGGAACAGGCAAAACCATGATGAAGAATATTTCGGAAAAGGTTGATATTTATGGTATGATTAAGGCTTGCGGAGTTAAGAAAATTTCAAAAGCCAATCCTCTTAATCAAAAAGAGGCCGTTGATGTGGTTAAGGATAATGTTTCTTATAACGGACCTTCTGTAGTTATTTTTGAAGCTCCATGTATTGCTTTACAAAAGCAGTCTAATATACAGGATGTAAATGAAAAATGCGTCTTATGTAAAAAGTGTATCCGAGAGGTAGGATGTCCTGCTATGAGCATTATTGATGGCAAAGTAGTGATTGAACAGTCCTTATGCTATGGTTGCACACTTTGTTCTCAAATATGTCCGGTAGGTGCTATAGGAGGTGCTCACAAATGAAATTCGATATATTAATTGCAGGAGTCGGAGGTCAGGGAACAGTCCTTGCATCAAGACTTCTTGCAGCTTCGGCTATAAAAGCAGGTTATTTTGTACGAACCTCAGAGACAATTGGAATGGCTCAAAGAGGGGGCTGTGTTGTAAGCCATGTAAGGATTGGAGATGAAACATTAAGCCCTGTAATCCCCTATGGTGCTGCTGATTTGTTAATAGGATTCGAGCCTGCGGAAGCGGCTAGAAATATTGCAAGACTAAGCCCTGAGGGAAAATGTGTTGTTAATACCAGGATAATAAAGCCTGTTACTGCATCACTTAACACTGTATCCTATGATGTTGAGCCTATTTTAGAGTATATTGACAAAAACTCATCAAAGAGAATATTTGTGGATGGATATGATTTGTCTGAGAAATCCGGTTCGGTAAAAGCTTTGAACACAGTGCTTCTTGGAATAACCGCGGCTTTAGGCTTTCTTCCCTTTTCAAAGGAAGAGATATTTAATATAATTAGTGAAAATGTGTCGCCCAAATATTTAGATCTAAACAAAAAGGCGTTTAATATAGGTGTGGAGTCAGGCAGCAAAATCGCAAAGGATTTTGTTCTTTAGGCATATAAAAGAAATATTAAGATAGGGGTCAGATAAGATGAGAAGAGAACAGTTTGAGTCTTTCAAAGAGCTTTTAGAAAGGTTGTCGGAAAACAGTCCTTTCTACAAGAAAAAGTTCAGTACATCAAGAGTAAACATAAGTGATATAAAATCACCTGAAGACATAAGTCAACTGCCATTTACAACAAAGGAAGAATTGAGGGAAGCTTATCCATTAGGACTTCAAGCTGTTCCCGATGATAAAGTTGTTAGAATCCATTCTTCGTCAGGAACTACAGGTAAACCTGTAATAATACCATATACCGGCAAGGATGTTGATGATTGGGCACTTATGATGGCAAGATGCTTTGAGCTTGCTGGAATCACTTCTTTGGACAGGGTACAAATAACTCCCGGTTACGGACTTTGGACAGCAGGAATAGGCTTTCAGGCTGGGGTTGAGAGAATTGGTGCTATGGCCATTCCAATGGGACCCGGAAATACCGACAAACAGCTACAAATGATGATGGACTTGAAATCAACAGTGTTTGCATCAACTTCTTCCTATGCATTGGTTTTAGCCGAAGAGGTTGAGAAAAGAGGTATTCGCTCCCAGATTCACCTGAAAAAAGGAATAATAGGATCCGAACGCTGGGGAGAAAAAATGCGAAACAGGATTAAAAATGAGCTTGGTGTAGAAATTTATGATATTTACGGCCTTACGGAAATTTATGGTCCCGGTATATCTTTAGATTGCGATTACCATACAGGACTTCATTATTGGGATGATTTCCTCTATTTTGAGATAATAGATCCTGTAACATGCAAGCCCCTGAAAGAAGGAGAATATGGTGAGCTTGTTATTACCACATTGAAAAAAGAAGGTGCACCACTATTGAGATATCGAACCCGTGATCTCACCCGCCTTATTCCGGGCAATTGTCCTTGTGGTTCTCCATATCCAAGACATGATGTTATCATGGGAAGAACTGATGATATGGTAAAGGTTAAGGGGGTAAATATATATCCGGGTCAGATCGATGAGCTGCTTAGGGAGATAGATGGTGCAAGCAGTGAATATCAGGTTGTGGTAAAGCACATAAACGGCAAGGATGAAATGACCCTTAGGGTTGAAAGGGATTCAAGCTTTGATGACAAGGCTATTAGAGATAAAATTGTAGATCAGTTTAAGAAAAAGGTTGGCATACATATAGAAGCTGAAGTTTTAGCTATAGGTGAATTACCCAGAAGCGAAAAGAAGAGCAAAAGGATTATAGATTTTAGATATCAGTAAGTGGCATTAAAAACAACAAACGGCATTAAAGACGGTAAATGGTATCTGGTTATTGTAATGCTATGATAAACCAAAAATCACATGATTGACTTTTATTAAATTGCATGTTAATATTTATAGTAGATGAGTTGAGAATAGAGTAGAATATAGTATAGACGAGATGAGATGAGCCTGAAAATGCAGATTACATAGCCAGTTTGATTCTGGCTATTTTTTATTTCCAGAAAATTATGAGGTGATTCTTCGCAATTTTCTTTAAGACTTTCTCTATACTCAACCTTCAATTAATGTATGGAGGTTGTTATTTATGGAAACAGCTATTAAAAGAGAGATTGTTAAAAAAGGTTTAAGTGCAACAGATGTGGTTTTAGTTGCGGTGTTGATTGCTGCCGGTGCAGTATTGAGGCTTTTTACGCCGCCTATTTTCGGAATTACACCAAACTTTATTATCGGAATGTATTGTATGGCTATATTTCTCATAAGGCCAAAATTCTTCGAAGTTATCTTTATCGGTTTAGTTGCAGCCGCTGTATGTCACTTTACAACAAAATCCATGATTCCCTATATCAATTTTATAAGCGAACCTGTTGCAGCATTGGTTGTGTTTGGAATGATCAAGCTTCCATTTAAGGCAATGATCAACAAAGTATCATTCAAGCCTGCTATAGTAGCTTTATTTGGAACCTTAACCAGCGGCTTGGTTTATGTTTCAATTTTAAAATTTCTCATACTGTTTGTAGAAACACCTAAGAATCCTGCTTTTATGGGATTACTCACAGTTGTTATTGTAACAGCTGCTGCAAACACTATAATAGCACAGCTTATCTATTACCCTGTTAAATTAGCTACAGGAAAGAAGGAACTGGAATGATAAGTATAAAAGGATTGTCATTTATATATAACGACACTAAGGAACCGGCACTTAACAATATAAATATTGACATAAATGAAGGTGAGTTTGTGGGTATTGCAGGCCCTACAGGAGCCGGTAAATCAACACTAACCTTGTGCCTTAACGGTGTTATACCCCACTTTTTACACGGAGACTTCTACGGTGAAGTTAAGGTGGATGGAAAGGATACTGTTGATAATGGTTGTGCGAAAATAGCCTATTCAGTTGGGAGTGTTTTTCAGGATCCCGAAGCACAGATTGTGTCAACCAGAGTTGAAGATGAAATAGCTTTTGGGCTTGAAAATTTAAATATACCGAGAATAGAAATTGCAGAACGAATCAAAGAAAGTCTGGAAATGACAGGCATTTCCGAGCTGAGGGACTACTCTACCTCCCAGCTTTCAGGAGGCCAGAAACAAAGAGTTGCAATAGCATCAGCCATTGCACTTCGTCCTAAAATTCTTGTTCTTGATGAACCGACATCAGAGTTGGACCCAAAGGGCAGCCTTGATATATTTGATACATTGCAAAGGCTTAATCGGGAATATAATATCACCATAGTAGTTGTTGAGCAAAAGATACAACTTCTTTCGGAATATTGTTCAAGGCTTGTAATTATGGAAAAAGGCAATATACTTTTAGACGGTGAAACAAGATCTGTACTTGCCGATCAAGAGACATTGCAGAGAATTGGAGTTAGTGCACCGCCTGTAACAAGGCTTGCATACATGTTGAAAAAAGAAGGGTTATATCAGGGCGGATTTCCTATTAATGTGGAGGAAGCATATCTGATGGTAAGTAAGGTATTATCGGAAAAGTCCAGATAAAAAGGCGGTAATTGTATGATTAGAATTAATAATTTAAGCTACCGGTATAAAAACGGTAATAACGTGCTTAAAAATCTTAATATTAGTATAAAGAGCGGTGAATTTGCAGCTATAATAGGTCAAAACGGTGCAGGAAAAACAACGTTGCTCAAAAACTTGAACGGACTTCTAAAGCCTACTAATGGCCATGTATTAATATGCGGACTGGATACATCAAAAACAAAAACCAGCGTTTTAGCTAGGAAAATAGGATTCCTCTTTCAGAATCCCGACCATCAGATTTTCTGTTCAACAGTTTTTGATGAAATAGCTTTTGGTTTGAAAAATACCGGTATATCGCCTAATGAAATAGAGAGCATGGTATATAATGCTGCAAAAAAAGTGGGCCTGGAGAGTTACTTAAAGCATGACCCCTTTTCATTAAGCAAGGGCCAGCGTCAAAGGGTTGCACTTGCATCGGTTCTTGCTATGGAAACCGATATTCTTGTTCTTGATGAACCCACTACAGGACAGGATTACAGCGAAGGGCTTGAGATTATGGAAATTGTCAAAGAACTGAACAAGCATGGTAAAACTATTGTCATGGTAACCCATGATATGGAACTGGTTGCTCAATATGCAAAAAGGGTTATTGTACTTATGAAGGGAACAGTTATTGAAGACGGTACTACAGAAGAGGTGCTTAGTAAAGAAAAAAGCCTTGCACAATCAAACCTTAAGCCCCCACAGGCTTATTTGCTAGCAAAGAAGTTTCAAAAACAGGGCTTTTTTAAGAATACCTATACTGTTGAAGATATGTTTGAAGAGATTATTTCTTATCTAGGGGGTGAACAAAATGCCTGCAATGATTGAATATATACAAAAAGATTCATTTTTTCACGGACTGCATCCCATTACCAAAATACTCTGGACTTTCGGTGTGCTTATAATGAGTTTTCTTTTTAGCACTCCCCTGCCCATATTTGTTATATTACTGTCTAATATACTTATAGCTGTTGCCGCTGGGATCATTAAACAGGTATTTCCAGCTATAAAGGCATTGTTTTTATTCTCACTTTTGCTTATAGCCTTTCAGATATTTTTTGTAACAGAGGGTAAAACTTTGTTTTATGCTATACCATTTACCAATATAGGAAAAGTAACAGATATAGGCCTTAGTCTTAGTCTGGTAATGTCATTCAGGATGGTGGCTACAGTCTCAACTATTCCAATTCTGATGATGACAACACCTATGACAGACATGGTCGTAGTTCTTGTTGAAAAGCTTAAAATACCATTCAAATTTGCATTCATGTTTATAACTGCCCTAAGATTCATCCCCACTCTTTTGGGTGAAGTTGAACAAATAATGCAGGCACAAATGTCAAGAGGCTATAATTCCGATACAAAAAATCCGTTTAAAAAAATTATTATTATCATCCCTCTTGCAATACCGCTTCTTGTGTCTTCGATAAAAAAGACTGAAAAGATGGCAATATCCATGGAAGCAAGAGGTTTCGCTTCAGGTCCGAGGTCATATTACAGGAAGATAATGATGAAAAAGGCCGATTATGCTGCACTGTTCGTTCTTATTGCTGCGATATTTTTAACTGCAATAGTTTAAATACTATTTTGACTACTTTCCAGGAATGGTGATATTCCTTCTAAATAACATACTCAACGCCCAGATAAAATCAGCTATAGATCCAGCTATACTACCTATCATTAAAGCCATCCACAACTTATATTGAACCAACATTAATGGAACTACAACAATTGTTGTTGAAAGAACAAATCCCCCTAGTGCTATTATTAGACCCTCCAATCTTGATACTTCAATTGTTTGTTTAGGATCAATTCCCGGTGCCCAAAAGGATTTCCTAATAACAGCTTTATACCCCAAAGCTCGATATGCTAAATAGTGACCAAATTCATGTATTACAAGCAGAATGACCAAAAAAAGTAACAACCCTAAAAATTTCAAAGAAAAGTATCTTTCCATTTCTTTCCTCCTTTCAATGTTCTGTAAATATTATGTTTTTAAAGCTAAAGTGTTGTGCTAAAGTAATCAAATATACTTTATTTTTCTAGCTGTACTTTTCAATTATATCAAGCACACTTTCTTTAAACCATTTGCTCATATAATCGTCCGTACATGCTTCAGGTCGAGGGAATGAGTTTAAAAAATTCGCATCCAAAACTTGGCAGTAGTTTTATATCCCAGGCACCATCGCCGGAATACAATGTCCATTAGTAAGAATTGCTATTGCACCCGCAATAAATCCTTTTAAAGCATTTCGTCCTTCAATATTCCAATAATATGGATAATCATAACTGTAAATCGTCAAATTAAAATAGGTTAAATCGTCAAATTATTTCAGGCAGATTTTATCATAAAATTAAGGCTTTTTCAAATTGTAGCAGGCCTGTTGCTGCAAATCTTCAAATTGCAGTAGGATTCC
>Ga0255341_1001067_pt1 | contig 41378 bp, 35 predicted proteins | sample wastewater_treat_8_FD_192418 | JGI IMG/M metagenome (GOLD analysis project Ga0255341, IMG submission 192418) | Wastewater microbial communities from Lulu Island WWTP, Vancouver, Canada - plant12 | ecosystem: Engineered > WWTP > Wastewater > Unclassified | place: Canada: Vancouver, British... | reverse complement strand
TTCAAAACACATGGAAGCATTTCCCCGATGGAACAGTGCATATGGTATTGGTAAATGGTAATCAGGGAAAACAGTTAAGACAGGTAGCAGTAAAATATAAAGGGCATTATTTTGTGGGACCTGACAGCGGCTTGCACTCTTTAATTTTTGACGAAAAACCCGAAGTAATTATTCAGTTAAATAACGAAGATAACAGTTTTGAAACATTCCCGGAACTGACAATCTGTACAAAAGCCGCAGTACATCTTGCCGAAGGTAAAGATATAATGGAACTGGGAAACCCTATACAGGACCTGCTTGAAATGATGCCGTTTCGTCCTACAAACGACAATAACACAATAAAAGGCATGGTTATTTATATCGACAATTATCATAATGCCATAACAAACATTACAAAAGCCATTTTCGACAAATTGAACAAGAATAACAAATTCACAATTCGTTTTGGAAAATATTTCACTCAAAAAATATCGCCAACATATAATTATGCCCCCGAAGCCGAATTAGTTGCGGTTTTTGGTAGTACGGGACTTTTAGAAATAGCTCTTTATAAAACGTCGGCAAAAGAACTGCTTGGAATCAAAATTAATGACGTGGTTCGCATTGAATTTGATTAAAAAATAATTGCAGTCCGATTTATAAATGAATTTTATTTTCTTATTTCTCATAATCAATATTCAATTAACTTTGCACCATAAAATCATAATCGATGTATGCATTGTTTAAAAAAGAAATAAGTTCTTTCCTGCACTCGCTTATCGGCTATATAGTCATTTGCGTGTTTTTGGCAGCTAACGGACTTATTCTGTGGGTTTTTCCAAATAATTTCAACATTCTAAATTTTGGCTACGCCACACTGGACGGGCTTTTTATTTTGGCCCCTTTTGTGTTTTTGTTTCTGCTGCCGGCAATCAGTATGCGCAGTTTTGCCGATGAAATAAACACGGGAACTATAGAACTACTGATGACTAAGCCTTTAAGTGAAATGAAAATTATTTCAGCCAAATATTTAGCCGGTATTGTAATACTTGTTTTTTCTCTTTTGCCAACATTGATTTATGTTAATACCATTTCGCAACTGGCGGTGCCAAAAGGCAATCTTGACTTTGGCGGTATATGGGGTTCGTACATTGGTTTGCTTTTTTTAGGGGCTTCCTTTTTAGCCATCGGTATTTTTGCATCTTCCATTTCCAAAAATCAAATTGTATCTTTTGTTATTGCCGTTTTTCTGATAGCCTTTATGTACCTTGGTTTTGAATTTATATATGACATTGGTATTTTTGGCGGAGCCGAATTATTCATAAAGTCGTTGGGCATAAACGAGCATTATATTTCAATGAGTCGTGGCGTTTTGGATTCCCGCGACTTACTCTATTTTTTAAGCTTAATAGCATTGTTTCTGATGTTAACCCGCCTTTCACTCGAACGTCGTAAATGGTAAAAAGTATGGATAAAAAAACAAATATCGGGACAAACAGAAAGAAAAGCTTTTTGCGATTTCTTGCAGGCATTGCCATTCTTATAGTGATAAATCTTGCCGGCTCATTAGGTTTTTTCCGTCTTGATTTAACGCAGGAAAAAAGATACACTTTGTCCGACAACACAATTGAGTTGTTGCGAAAAGTTGACGACATTGTATATTTTAGAATTTTTCTTGACGGCGAGCTGCCGGCAGCATATACCAAGTTGCGTAAATCCATCAGAGAAACGCTGGATGAATTCAGAGCCTACAATAAATCAAACATTCAGTATGAATTTATAGACCCTGCCGAAGGGAAAGACAAAAGAACATTGAATGATTATTATAATGAACTGGTAGAGAAGGGTTTGCAACCGGCTGTAGATCGCCAGCAAAGCAGTTCATCAAGTCAGCAGAGAATAATATGGCCCTGCGCACTGGTTACTTATAAAACAAGGGAAACAGCAATAAATTTTATACAATCCAACCAGCAAATCAATAAGGATGTTTTAATAAACGAATCGTTGGAATCGCTTGAATTTAATCTTATAGATGCCATCCGGCGGCTGTTTGTACGGGATAAACCCAGTGTGGCTTTTATTGAAGGTCACGGCGAGTCAAATGCCATGATGACGGAAGATTTTACAAGAAGTTTGTCAGATTATTACAATGTTCAACGTGTCAAAATAAATCAGCAGTTAAAATCGCTTGATAAATTCAAAACTATAATAATAGCCGGACCGGATTCTATATTTGACGAAAAGGATAAATTCATTATTGATCAATTCATTATGGATGGGGGCCGGGTTTTATGGCTTATTGACGGCGCCGTAACCAATATGGATTCTCTGCAATCACGTTCCGAAACAGTTGCCATCGCCAATGAGATTAATCTGGAAGACATGTTGTTTAAATACGGAGTACGTATTAACAACAATCTGATTCTTGATTTAAACAGCTGCCCAATTCCTGTAAAAACAGGTCAAATTGGAGATCAGCCACAGTTTGAATATTTCAACTGGTATTACTTCCCAAGCATATCAAATACCAATGGTCATCCCATTGTTAAAAACTTAAATGCTATAAGGTTTGAATTTGCATCGAGTATTGACACTGTTGTTTCAAATGGCGTTAAAAAGACTATATTGCTTACTTCATCGCCATTCAGCAGAATTGCTAATACTCCGGCTGTTATAAGCTTGCGTATGCTAATGGAAACACCAAGTAAAACTTTCTTTAACAAATCTAATATTCCGGTTGCCGTTCTTCTCGAAGGTGAATTCAACAGCGTGTTTACAAACCGCATTCCACCTGAAATAGCCGAAGATAAAGAAATAGGTTTTGATGAAATAAGCAAGCCTACAAAAATGATTGTTGTAGCAAACGGCAAAATAATTAACAATCAGTATGTATATCGCAACGGGCAATACTATACTTATCCGCTGGGCTACGACCGCTACACAAGAATAAACTATGGCAATAAGGACTTTTTGCTTAATTGCATGAATTATCTTACCGATGAATCGAACCTGCTTGAAATACGTTCAAGAGAACTTAAAATTCGCTTATTAGATAAAACAATAATTGATTCAAACAATTCATATATCAAATTGTCAAATGTATTAGGTCCTGTTTTGATTATTGTTTTTATTGGTTTCGCAATAATGATTTTTCGCAAAATTAAACTAAAAAAAGGCTTATGAAAAAATGGTTCAAAAGGTGGTATTTATGGCTCCCACTTCTTATATTGATTGCGCTTTTTTTAATCATTTATATAACCAACCGAACAAATACTACATTGAACCCGGGCGAAAAGAATTTTGCCATAACCGATACGGCCGCTGTTACAAGAGTATTTCTTGCTGATAAAAAAAACAATTCTGTTTTATTGGAGAGAACCGATAGTAATGGATGGGTTGTAAACAAAAAATATTCTGCCCAGCCCGAAATGATAAGCGAACTGATGTACACATTAATGTACATAACAGTACGAAATCCCGTCCCCAAAATTCAACATGAGGTAATTTTTAAAGAATTGGCAAGTTTTTCCACCAAAGTTGAAGTATACGCCACAGTTTATCGAATAGACATCGGGGGTTTAAAACTTTTTCCATACGAGAAATGTATTCGCACTTATTACGTTGGCACTTCCACAATGGATAATACCGCTACCTATATGATGATGGAAGGAGCCGAAATGCCTTTTGTAATGCATATTCCCGGATTCAGAGGCTTTCTGGAACCACGCTATTCGCCCAGGGAACAAGACTGGCGCGATCACAAAGTCTTTCGCTACAATTTAAACAATATTGCAAAAATTAATGTTACTTATCCCAAATATGCGGATAGATCTTTTGAACTTCTAAATCCCGATAACATTAATTTCAGTATCAAAAATGAAATTACAGGCAAGTTGGAAAAAATTGATACAGTGAGGGTGATTAATTATCTAAATGCCTTTACTGATGCACGTTTTGAAGAGTTTGTAGCTAACATGCCCAAAGAAAGGCAAGACTCAATTCGTAAAGCATTGCCCTTTTGCATAATTACAGTTTATGACAGAAAAAACGAAGCAAATAGTATAGCTTTACACAGAATAAAACTTCCCGAAGGTAGCGTTAATGTTTCCGGTAATCCCATAGAATATGATCCTGAACGTTTGTACGGGATTGTAAATGGTAAAGATTTGGTAATGGCTCAGTATTTTGTATTCGGGCCGCTTATGCGCTATGTGTCAGAGTTTTTGCCCAGCGATAAAACCCAACCTGTTAAGATCGATAAATTTGATACTCTTTTCTGAAAAAACAATTTTAATAATTCGTCAAAATCATTAATTTTGCATTAACAATAAAAACTAAAATGCTATGAATTTTATTATTTCAAGCAATATTCTTCTGAAAGGTTTGCAAAACATAAGCGGTTTGCTGTCAAACAACAGTTTAATTCCAATCATCGAAAATTTTCTATTCTCATCTGATGGATCAAACCTAACAGTTACAGCCACGGATAGTGAAACAATTGCCGTAGTTGAACTTAATCCCGATAAAATTAACGGAGAATTTTCCGTTGCCATCCCACCGCGTGTTCTTTTGGATACCTTAAAAACATTGCCAAATATTCCAATAACAATCAACGTAAACGAAGAAACCTATGCGGTGGAAATCAGCGCCGGAGACGGTATTTATCGCCTGGCGGGATATAATCCGGTAAATTTCCCTGAAATTACGGAAATCGAAAACTCAAAATCGGTTACCATGCGCAGTATGGTACTGCAAAATGCCATCAGCAGTACAATTTTTGCCTGTGGCAACGATGAAATTAGACCTTTGTTAATGGGTGTGTTTTTTGAAATTACTCCCGATTACACAAATTTTGTGGCTACCGATGCCCATAAATTAGTCCGCTTTCGCCGCAACGACGTTAAATCTGACGAATCCCATTCGTTTGTAATTCACAAAAAGCCATTAAATCTGTTGCGTAATCTTTTAAACGGATTCGATTGCGACGTTTCACTAGAATTTAACAATACCAATGTGCGTTTCCGCTTTGAAAATTATCACGTTGTATGCCGTCTTCTTGACGGTAAATATCCCGCTTATGAAGGCGTTATTCCAAAGGACAACAACTATAAGCTTGTTATCAACCGAAATTCACTTGTAAGCACATTAAAGCGTGTGGCTATTTTTGCAAATCAGGCTTCGCATCAAGTACGTTTTGACATAAAAGGGCAGGAATTAAATATTTCAGCTGAAGACACTGATTATTCAAACGAAGCAAAAGAAAGGCTTAACTGTATTTATGATGGTGCTGATATCGAAATAGGTTTTAATTCTAAATTTTTTATAGAAACCCTGCAGACTTTAGTGTGCGAAAACATTACCGTTACCATGTCTTCTCCAAGCAGAGCCGCTTTGCTGATACCGGAAGAAACAAATTCTGCCGAAGAGGATATATTAATGCTTATTATGCCTATTATGCTTAATGCATAAAACATACATTATATTATAAGATGTCATCCAATTCAGGGTGGCATTTTTTTTAATCAGTTCGGCACAGTTTTTATTAAAATTCAAGTTATGAAAATATTTGCAACTTCAATTATTGTGTTTTTCCTCGTTTTCTCAGCATTTTCTCAGAATGACAAATTGCAACGGATTTTATCTTCTGATACTATATTGCACCAAGTATATCATAAATTGCCAAAAGGCTGGACCATGAGTATGGATGATACCAGCCTGACAATTTATAAAATTGAAAAATATGCTTTTATTAACACTGACTGCAGTTTGTTAAGCCAAGACAGCCTGAATAAATTGCCAAAAACCGAAACGGCAATGATTCGGTTTTTATATGAAGACAGGTGGGATAACGAAAGATTATTCTGGATACGGGAATCAAATGACAGTTTGAACATGATTTTAAGTTCTCTAGCACAGCAAATGGGTATAACTCAGTTTTACGATGCAGATAAAAGTACCCGTTCAAACAAAGTTTACACCGGAAAAACAAAAGCAGACAAAGAAAAAATAAACGCCTATTATAAAAGACGCGCACAATTGCTTCAGCAAATTACTCCAATACCAACATTTTATACTTCTACTTTGAGTCTTATTCAACGAAAGCAAACGGGATTAAAAAAAGCCGGAGAATGTATTTATCCGTTTGATGTATATAAAGAATTATTGGAAGTTAATATTATATTAATGGATTACTGCATTAATCCTTTAAATGAAAGATAAACAGGGGTTAAATAAAAAAAGAAAATTTTAATGGAAATAAAAAAAGGTTATTCAATTGAATAACCTTTTTTAAAAATTTAAAAATGTTATTAACGTCCACCACGTTTAGGTTTACCTGTATTTGTGGTAACCGTTGATGTGTTGTTGTTAGCTGGAGTTGGATTTGGATTGTGATTGGTAGCCGGTTTATAAGTACCTGTACCTTTTTTCTTTGCATTTTCAATGCTGTCTTCTTTTGCTTTAGCAATAGAATCTAAACGAGCTTGTTCAAGTTCTTCGGCTTTTTTAATGCTGTCTTCTTTAATTTTTGCTAAAGAGTCAGCTTTGCGGATAGAATCTTGTTTGGCTTTTTCGTCGTCTTTTTTGCTACCACCGCATGAAACGAGTGCAAACATACCAACGAGAGCTGCAATTACAAAAAGATTTTTCATGTTTTTTAAATTTTATTTGGTAATGACAGAATTACTTATTTTTTTTAACATCTTTTTTAGCTGAATCAGCTTTTAAAGAATCTTGCTGAGCTACAAGTTCTTCAGCTTTCTTAATGCTGTCTTTTTTAAGACTGTCTTTCATAATACTGTCTTTTCTGAGTGAATCTTGTTTTGCTTTTTCATCATCTTTTTTTGATCCACCGCAAGAAACTAATGCGAACATACCTACTAAGGCAACAATTACAAATAAATTTTTCATGTTTTTTGGTTTTTGGTTTAACGGTACAAAATTAATATTTTTTTTTTTATAATGATTTTTTTGATAAAATTTTTTAACTTTGTAAATAATTAAAGTTAAAAGTTATGAAAAAAACATTTTTAAAAATTGCAGCTGCTTTTGTAGCTATTGCCTTTATCGGAGTTTCTTGTACCGAGGATGATATTACAAGCCCAACCATAACACTCAACGGTAGTGCCACTGTAAGTATTGACCTTGGTGACACTTATACCGATGCCGGTGCAACCGCAAATGACGATAAAGATGGTGATTTAACCTCTCAAATTGTTAAAACAGGAACTGTTGACGTAAATAAAGTTGGAATTTACGAAATAACCTATACCGTTTCTGACGAAGCCGGCAACACCACTAAAGAAACCAGAACCGTTACAGTAAAAGCCGCTCGTTTGGCTGGTTCTTATAACGTTCATGCAGTTGTAACAGGTGCCGGTGCCGGAACCTATGACTATATTGAAACAGTTACAGGTTCTTCAGTAAATTACAATTATGTGTATTTTGGAAACTTCGGCGGATTCCCAAATCTTCAAGTACAAGGAACCGTTAGTGGCGCCGGTATTACATTTAATCAAACAAAAAATTATGACTGGGACGATGATGGAACAGCTACTGATGGTACCATTACCGGTTCAACATTAAATGCTTTCACAGTAACAGCCGGTGCTTCACCAATTGCATCTTTCTCAACCCTTACCTATGTTATTGATTATGGTGGAGGCCAAATGGATAATGTTACTGCAACTTACACAAAACAATAATATTTAATTAAACATAAAAAAAAGACTATCCTGAGGATAGTCTTTTTTTTTACTTTTGAAACATGATCCAAAGCGAACAATTAAAATTATTGTTAAAATATCTTGTTTATTCATTAGTCGTTTTGCTTTTAATTTCTCAGCTACGGCTAATGCTATGGTTTTTCAATACTAATTTGTTTAAACCAATTTCGGTTTCAACATTTTTTAATATTTTTTTCAAAGGACTGCAATTCGATTTCAGTACATTCTGTTTACTGCATATTATATTTATACCTTTTATATTAATCCCTTTTAATTTTTTGAATAAAAAAATAATCAGAGGCGTCCGTTATACAATATTAATAATTATAGGATTTCTTTTAATAGCGCCAAATATAATTGATGTAATATATTACAGGTTCACGCTGAAAAGAACAACTTTTGATATTTTTAATTATTTAGGTACCATGAAAACCGAAATGGGCAGATTGTCTTTACGCTTTCTGTTAGATTTCTGGTATATGTTCTTGATTTTTATCGCTTTATTTTCCGGATATGTATTTCTGATAAAAAGAACTGTTTTAAGCTCAAAAAACAAAGATATTTCTGTAAAATATAAGTATCAGCTACCTATAGCATTGCTTTTATCTGCTGTTTTAATTTTTGGTGCACGTGGCAGTTTCAATATGCGACCTCTTGGAATAATACATGCATCCAGAATTGCTGGACCCGAGTATGCCCCGCTTGTACTGAATTCTACCTATACTATAATAAAAACATACGGCAAAAATGACCTCGAAAAAAAAGAATGGTTCAGCGAAGAGGAACTTGCCAAAATTTTCAATCCCGTTCATTATTATTATTCAAAAGATAAATCCGAAAAGCAACTTAATGTTGTTATCATAATTTCAGAGAGTCTTTCTTCCGAACATTGCGGATTTTTAAATGATGGATTAACATCTTACACTCCATTTTTGGATTCGTTGAGCAAACATTGCCTTGTTTTCAACAACATGTACGCAAATTGCAAACGCAGTCTTGATGGAATTCCGGCTATTATAAGCAGTCTGCCTCCGTTAATGCAGCCCCCCTTTCTTACGTCTATGTATTCAGGAAATGAAATAGAAGGTATAGGTCGGATATTAAGCAAAATTGGATATGAAAGTGCATTTTTTCATGGCGGTTTTAACGGCACAATGAATTTTGACGGTTTTGCAGCAGCTGCAGGATACAGTAAATATTTCGGGAAAACCGAATATTCTGGCAAAAACGATGATTTCGATGGCAAATGGGGTATTTTTGATGAACCTTTTTTACAATTCATGGTTGAGAAATGCAATACCTTCAAACAGCCATTTACGGCCTGCGTTTTCACACTGTCAGCTCATCATCCTTACACTATACCAAATCACTTGAAAGGGAAATTCCCCAAAGGACCAAAACCCATATTGGAAACAATTGCCTATGCCGACTACGCCCTTAAAAAGTTTTTTGAATCAGCTTCAAATTCAAGCTGGTATAATAACACCTTGTTTATAATTACTGCCGATCATACCAGTGAATTGTATTCCGATTGTTATACCTCAGTTCCTGCCAATCATTCCATTCCTATGCTGTGGTTTATACCGAATGATAGTTCGTTTATTGGTTACAACTCAGTTTTATGTCAACAGACAGATATACTCCCCTCTATAGTTGATTATTTAAATATAAATGACACCGTTTTATCTTTTGGAAATAGTGTATTCGATACAACGACAGAACGATTTGTTATCATGTTGAATGATATGATTTATCAAATGATTACCGATGATAAAGTATTTTCCAGCTTCGACGGTGAGTCAAAATATAGTCAAACCATATTTGAGCAATGTGGCAAAATAAAAGAATTATATTCTAACAACAAAAAACATGATAACGAAAAATTAATAAAGGCAATAATTCAGCAATATAACAACAGACTAATTAGTAATCGCTTAACAAAGCCATGACAAAGCAAAAAAGCATTGTAATTGTTAATCCAATAGCCGGCTCCTCAAGAAACAGAGGGACAGAAAAAGCTATCAGGGAATGGCTAAATATTAATCATCCGGATTGTGCAATTGAGATTTCAGAATACAAAGGTCATGCACAAATAATAGCAAGCAGAGCAATCAATGAAGGATTCAACCACTTTATAGTTGCAGGAGGCGACGGTACAATAAATGAGGTGGGTACAGTCCTGTATAAAAACAAAAATATATCACTTGGTATTATACCAACAGGAAGCGGAAACGGACTGGCACTTCATCTGCGTTTGCCAAACGAAATAATAAAAGCATTGGAAATAGCATTTGGCACAAAAACAGAGCCTATAGATGTAGGGCTGTTAAATGAAAAACCTTTTTTTAGTGTCGCCGGTATTGGTTTTGATGCGAAAGTTGCCTTTACTTTCTCTCAAAAAAAAGGAAGAGGACTTAGAAATTATGTTCAAGCCGTAATTAAAGACTACCCTGCATATAAGCCAACATTGTATTCTATCAATGCCAATAATATTGAACTATCAAAAAAGCTTTTAATGATATCATTTGCAAACTCAAATCAATTTGGCAATAATATATCATTGTCTCCATATGCAAATCTTAGTGATGGATTAATCGATATTTGCCTAATGTCAAAAGTCCCATCTTCTGTTGCTGCTCTAATATCTCCGCTATTATTTTTTAAAAAAATACATAAAACACAATATTTAAAAATAATAAGAGCCAGTTCGGCTACGATAAATGTTCAGCTTCCGGCATATTATCACATAGATGGCGAGCCTTTTGCCATACAGAATCCACAGGTAGAACTTAAATTAATACCTTCAGCCTTAAAAATTAATGTAAAATAAAAAACAATGGCAAAACAAAAAATAATAGAATTTGATGGTCTGCAAAACTTAGTGTATAGCACTAATAAGGAAACTATGGCAGATATTGAACAAGGCAATAAAAATCATGAGCCCGAAACCTTGGAACCATCTAAACAAAATCTGCGGGTCTGGATAGAAAAAAATCATAGAGGAGGCAAAATTGTTACAATTATTAAAGGCTTTGAAGGCGATGAACAAGCTTTGAAAGACTTAGGGAAAAAATTAAAAACTTATTGCGGAACAGGTGGTAGCGAAAAAAACGGCGAAATCATTATTCAGGGGCATCACGCCGATAAAGTGCTGAAATTTTTACTGGACAATGGATACAAGGCTAAACGCGCCGGGGGATGAAATCTATGAAAGTATTTTATCACTTTCCTCTGCCTCTTTTATCAACTGCTGATATTCTTCATTACTAAACCCACTGTAAATATAGTTAATCGGATTTACTTTTTGCCCATTCCTTATTACTTCATAATGTAAGTGTGGGCCAGTGCTTGGGCCGGTATTCCCCAATAAACCTATTACTTGTCCGCGTTTAACAACATCACCCGGTTTAACAAGCTTTTTTGATAAATGTGCATATAAAGTTTGAAAACCATAACCATGATCAATAACTATAACTATTCCATACCCTGTCATTGCGCTAAACGGATCAATTACAACCCCATCTCCGGTTGCGTAAATTGGAGTACCAACCTTACCTGCCATATCTATGCCTGGATGAAATTGTGAACCTGAGTGAGAAAATGGATTTCGTCGCCAGCCAAAACCACTGGAAAACTTAATCCGATTTCTGTCAACAGGCATAATACTAGGTATGGCAGCGAGCATCTTTTCCTTGTCACGAATTATTAAAGACAATTTATTATATGAATCTGATTGAATAATGATTCTTCGATTTATCAAATCTAATTTTGACAAAATATCTTTCAAAAATGCACCACCTTCAACAATGTCAAAATTAGAATATAAATCATCCGCCCCACCTATTCCGGGGTTACGTTCATCTTCCGATAAGGGATTCATGGCAAAAATAGTTCTGTATGTCCTGTCATCTTTAGATTGCAGAGTATTCAAAATAAAGTATAATTTATCGGCTTTTGAATTTAACACTTCAAGACGTAAGCGGTAGTTATTTATTTCTCTGTTAATACGGCTTTCCTGCGGACTATCGATGAAATGAAAAAAAGTTAAAGCTAGCACAACACCTACAAGTACGGATATCCCCAACCCACTTAAAATTTTTTTCGTTAAATATTTACCGGATTTCTCCACAGTCTTTAGTGATAAAGAAATCGGATCAATTATATATTTAACTCTTTTACGAAACATTTTACAAAAATACAAAATAATAATTTGATAGTTTTTTAAAAAGACCTATATCGCTTTAAATTAGACAAATAAGCAATTTGATAAAACAAGAAACGTTGAAAAATTAAATTCCAATCATATATGAAAATATTCAAATTAATTTCAATTTAAGTTAACTTATTCTTTCAAAATTTTTTTAGTAAAAAGTGTGATTTTATTTTCACACTTTTGCATAATTAATTATTGTATTTATATCAAATATCCAATTTAATATGCACAATAATTATAATTTAAAAAAATGTTTTCTGTCTATAAAAAATATTATTAAAAATTGACTTAATAGAAAAACAAAATTCCATCCTCTACAAAATCAGTTCTTGATTGAGTTTAGGAAATTATTAACTTTGCTTAAAATTGTTTATCATGAATAAAATTATTCATTCGGAAAAAGCTCCAAAAGCCGTCGGGCCTTATAGTCAGGCTGTACAAACAGGAAACCTTTTGTTCATTTCTGGTCAGATTCCTTTAGATGCCGAGACTGGCAAATTAGTTGAAGGTGGTATCGTAGAACAGACAATTCAAGTTTTAAAAAATTTAGGATATATTTTAAAAGAAGCGGGATATGATTACAGTGATGTGGTAAAATGCACCGTTCTTTTGGACAATATGGATAATTTTGCTCCTATGAATGAAGTGTATGATAAATTTTTCACCGAAAATGCACCTGCACGTGCAGCTTACGGTGTTGTTCGCCTGCCATTGGGAGCCATGGTGGAAATTGAATGTATAGCAGCCAAATAATATTTTTAACTTTATGCTTAATTACATAATTTGGGATGTAGATCCTATAATGCTCCGTATTGGTTCGCTTGAAGTAAGATATTACGGATTGCTCTTTGCCATGGGGTTTTTAGTAGGATATTATATAGTAAAGTATTTCTTTAAAAAAGAAAATGCCCCTATTGCCGAAATTGACAAAATGGCTTTATATATAATTCTTGGTTCAATAATAGGAGCCAGATTAGGGCATTGTTTTTTTTATGAACCATCTTATTTTTTAGCTAATCCTATAGAAATTTTGTTTGTGTGGAAAGGTGGGTTGGCCAGCCATGGCGGAGCAATTGGACTAATTTTAGGTCTATGGCTTTACTCACGAATTTCATGGAATCGCTCTTTATTGCACATAATGGACAGGATTGCCGTTCCTACTGCATTAGCAGGCTGTTTCATACGTCTTGGCAATTTGTTCAACAGCGAAATTTATGGACATGCTACCAATTTGCCATGGGGTTTTATTTTTGTAAGAGATGGTCAAACTTTACCACATCATCCCACGCAAATTTATGAGTCTCTAGGCTATTTGCTTATTTTCGTTGCATTGCTGTTAATGTACAATAAACGTAATGGCATTATAAACAGGGGCTTTTTGGTTGGATGGATGATTACATTAATATTCGTATTACGTTTTTGCGTTGAGTTTATTAAAAATGTCCAGGTTGATTTTGAAAAATCCATGACCTTAAACATGGGTCAATGGCTGAGCATTCCTTTTATTATTGGCGGTGTTATCTTGATTCTGTATTCCGCAAAACTGGGTCCTGCACCCGAATGGAAAGAAAATAAAGGTGGCGGCAGCCAGAAAAAAAACAATTAGGCTATATTTGTAAAATTTACATAAAAATCCTGGCCTAAATTCAAGGCGGGATTTTTTGTTTCAAATATTCCAAAGCAAGCTGAGCCACTGCCGCTCAAAGAAGCATAAATTGCACCCGATTCATAAAGATGGTTTATTATTTCACCTATTTGGGGATATTTATTTATTATTGGTTTTTCAAAATCATTAAAAAGTTTGCTACGCCATGTTCTAATCGGACAAGAAATAATATCAATTAAAGGTGTACGCCCAAAAACCGGCTCAACTAATGAAAATGCATGAGCTGTTGACACTCCTTTATTGTTATCAGATAATTTATTCGGCTTAACAACAACAATTGTATATTTTGATAAATCCACATTAATATTTCTTAAAATCTCTCCCCTTCCCTGTGCCAAAGCCGGCTTGGATTCAATAAAAAACGCACAGTCGCTCCCAATTTCCGATGCATATCGTTTTAATAAATCGTTTGATAATTTAAGATTAAAAAAGTTATTCAGCAATATTAATGCTCCTGCAGCGTCGGAAGAACCGCCTCCCAGGCCTGCTTCGGAAGGAATTTGTTTGACAAGATGAAATAATACAGGTTCAATTGAGTGCCGCTCAGTCAATAATTTCCAAGCTTTATAAATAAGATTTTTTTCCAAAGGGATGTTGATATTTGCACCATACATTATTATTTCGGTTTTAGAAGAAATTGTGGAAACTTCAAGCGAATCATGTAATTGTATGGGCAACATAATAGTTTCTATATTATGAAAACCGTCTGAACGTTTGTTCAATACATATAATCCTAAATTAATTTTAGCTTTTGGAAAACAAAGCATATTTAAAAATATAAAACCGAATTATAATTGAAATGTAAATATAAAAAATAAAAAGCAGAAAAATATTCTGCTTTTGTGCCCGGAACAGGGCTCGAACCTGCACATTCTTTCGAACACTAGTCCCTGAAACTAGCGCGTCTACCAATTCCGCCATCCGGGCAAATAACAATGCAAGCTGATTTTCAGTAGGAAAAGTTTACTAAAAAATGAAACTTTAAAAGCATATATAGTTTGTTAACTATTAGCTTTTAGTGCCCAGGACAAGACTCGAACTTGCACAACCGTACGGTCACTACCCCCTCAAAGTAGCGTGTCTACCAATTTCACCACCTGGGCATAATAAAAGAACTATTTTTATGGACTGCAAAATTATAAAAAAAAACTTTAAAATAGCTTTTTTGCCAAAATATTTCCAAATATGGTGTTGCGTTATTTAATAAGTAAATACAAAGATAGAATAAAGAAAATAAAAGCCTGAGCTACAAAGAAAACGCCCCAGAACCATACAGGGAAAATGGTATATTTTTGCAAATTTGTTGCATCACCAGCATTATTGGGCTTTGAAAAAGAAAGATTGCAAATTGTTATGGCAGAAAACAATCCTTCAAATAGCATGATGCCGGTATATAAATACGTTAAAATCCAGCTGTAATCCGGTATTTTAAAAATTATTAAAAAATAAACACCAAGCATAACCAATATCCAAATGATTCCATAAGTGTTACGAACGGCTAATAATAGTAATGTGATTGATAACGCAAACATGGTAATATGCAGTACTATTTCATAACCATAAGAAAGCAATAAAATGAAAACCCAGGGAATAAATGATGCAAAAACATATCCTGCCAGTGAAACAATTATTTGGCTTCTACGTGAATTACTTTTTGTTATTGTTGTACCCGATGTGTCATGAAAAAGCTCAATTTTAAGTACTTCTCCACTTGTAAACCAGGCTGCAAGTGCATGACCACCTTCGTGAAACAAAGTATTGAAAACACGCAAAACTTTCCCTACATGTGGAATTCTGCATAAAATAAATCCAGCAGCTGCAATAGTTAAAAACAATATTGATTCTTCTTTTATCAAATTACAATATTTTGAAACATTAATAAATAAAGAACAAATTTATGCTTAATAAATAATATTGAAATACATTGTTGTCTGAATAATTTGTCAATTAAGAATTTTAATTCTTTTTTGCCCTCGAGCCGGGCGGAGTTTACTTTTCTTTTTCATTGCCAAAAGAAAAGCTAGTCGCTTTAGAATTTTTCGGAGAAAACGTACACACATCAGCCACAGACGGAAATAACTCGCTGCAAGGAATAAATGATTAAATTATTCAGCTCAAACAGATTTCCGCCATTTTGGCCGCCTTCGGCTCCCGGCGCTGCCTGTCCGTTTTCTTTAACCCGCAAAATTCTATGCGACGTCCAAAAGAATGATTTTTTTATTTCAATTTATTGTTGGCAAAATAGATTTTTGGGCGGCCTTGCGGCGGGGCGCGGTATGGCGCGGGCGCAGACACAATCCTCCACCCCGCAAAAAAACAAGCAGCCTTTTTCTGACCGCTTGCTTGTATTTGGTGTTTTGGATTTGTTGTGGATAGTGTAGTGATGAAGCCCTTTTTTTGGATTGCATACAAGATTAATCACCTATCCAAAAAGCGTTTCGACTATTTGACTCCATATCAAAAATTAAACCTGATTTTGAAAAACAAAAAAGTTGCATTTGTAACTTGAATTCAGCTTTTTTAATCACATTTATATATAAATAAAAATCCCCAAATTCATGGGGATTTTTTCATAAGTTTTTATTATTCTAAGGTATGAACAACAAGACCACTGCGTAGTTTGGGTTCAAACCATGTTGTTTTTGGCGGCATAATGTTGTTTGTGTCAGCTATATCAATTAACTGCTTCATAGTTACCGGATATAAAGCAAATGCAACTTTCATTTCCCCGCTATCAACACGCTTAACAAGCTCGCCCAGCCCGCGAATACCACCAACAAAATCAATGCGCTTGTCGGTCCTTAGGTCTTTAATATCAAACAACTTGTCGAGAACTAAATGAGAAAGAATGGTTACATCTAATACCCCTATGGGGTCATTGTCATTATATGTACCATGCTTGGCAGAAAGAGAGTACCATTTGCCTTCAAGATACATGCTGAAATTATGCAGGCATTCGGGTTTATAAATATCGCTTCCTTTCAATTCTACTTCAAAATTTTCTTTTAATTTTTCTAAAAGTTCTGTGGCAGTCATTCCGTTTAAATCTTTTACAACGCGATTGTAATCGATTATTGTAAGTTGATTGTCGGGAAAATGTACAGCCAGAAAATAATTGAACTCTTCTTTACCATTATAACCCGGATTTAATCCCCGTTTTTCTTTACCAACCAAAGCAGCGGCAGCTGTTCTGTGATGACCGTCTGCAACGTAAACGGCAGGAAATGAATCGAAAATGCTAATTATTTTATTAATTACAGCTTCTTCTTTAATTACCCATAAATGATGTCCTACTCCATCTACAGCAGTAAAATCATATTCTGCCGGATTGGATTTTGCATAATTCATAATTAAATTGTCGAGTTCGTAATGTGCAGGATATGAAAAGAATACCGGTTCCATGTTTGCATTGGTAATGCGAACATGTTTCATCCTGTCTTCTTCTTTGTCTTTGCGGGTAAGTTCGTGTTTCTTAATTACATTGTTTAAATAATCGTCAACACCGGCACAACCAACAATACCATATTGAGTTTTCCCATTCATGGTTTGAGCATAAATGTAGAGATACTCTTTATCATCCTGAACCAGCCATTCGTTTTTACGGAATTTTGCAAAATTTTCCTGTGCCTTATTATAAACAACTTCATCATGCTCATCAATACTCTCGTCAAAATCTATCTCCGGTTTAATAATATGAAGCAACGAATATTCATTGCCTTCTGCCTCTTTACGGGCTTCTTTGGAATTTAAAACGTCGTATGGGCGGGAAGCAACCAAATGTGCTATGTCTTTGGGAGGTCGAAATCCTTTAAATGCTTTTAATGTAGCCATTCTTTAATAGTTTTAGCTTTGTTTATAAATCAAATTCTTCATCAGATGTCAATGGTAAACCTTCGTTGTTTATTGAGTCAAAATCATCGGCGTCATCTTTGGTTTTGCTTTTTTGTAGTGATGAAATAAGAGCTCCAACCATTTTGGAAATTTCAATAAGCATAGACCTGGATTCTTCTACCTTATCTGCACCAATATAATTATTATTAGCCCCAATCGTTGTATAAACAACACATTCTCTTATGCAACTTTTTGCCAGTTTTAAATAATAAATAAACTGGCTTTTATTTCTACCACTACCTTCAGCAATATTAATAGAAATATGCATTGCCGATTTCGAAAAACTTTTGGCAAAATATTCCGATAAAGGTCCTTGCACAACATTTTTCATTTGCTCATCAACCCAACGAGAATAATCAATAGCTTTGTGAAAAACACGTAGATCTTCGAAACGGAAAAAATTGAATACTTTATTTTCCATAGTAAAAAAGAATGAAGAATTTAATTTTTAATTTTATTTGTTTACTTGAAATGTTTTATCACCGTTTTTTATAAACTTAACAATTTGATCTGCTGCTGCAATTCCTGCATTATTATTAGCTTCGGAAGTTTGTGCACCAAGCTTTTTTGGAGTAAAGAAAACTCGTGGTGCGTATTTTTCAACAAATGCAGCTGCATTATCAGGAGCAATATCACTAACATAACGCAGGTCAGGACGTTCTTCAAACAACTGCAACAACTCTTCTTCGTTAATTACCTCTTTACGGGCGGTATTAACAAGAACGCCACCTTTTGGCATCAAAGAAACCAATGCTTTGTTAATTGATTTTTTTGTCTTATCGTTTGCAGGGATATGAAGCGAAACAAATTGGCAGTTTTTATAAAGGTCTTCAATATTATCTACAGGGATTATTCCGTCTATTTCCATAACGCTTTTATCAACAAACGGATCATATGCCATTATTTTCATGTTAAATCCCTTTGCAATACGGGCAAGATTCTTACCAACATATCCGTATGCATGAATACCTAAGGTTTTATCCTTAACCTCCGTACCACTTGTGCCATCATATTTGTTGCGAACCATCATCAACATCATGCCCATGGCAAGTTCTGCAACAGCATTGCTGTTTTGGCCCGGTGTATTCATGGCAACTATTCCTTTTGCAGTACAAGCAGCCAGATCTAAATTGTCATATCCTGCACCCGCACGTACAACAATTTTTAAATTTTTGGCATGTTCAATAACTTCGGCATCAACAATGTCGCTCCTAACAATCATTGCATCAACATCGGCAACAGCATCGAGTAATTGTTTTTTTTCAGTGTATTTTTCAAGTAACTTAAGCTCAAATCCGGCTGTTTCAACTACATTGCGTATGGCATTTACTGCAGAAGCTGCAAATGGTTTATCGGTTGCTATTAAAACTTTTGTCATGATTTTTTTATTTTTATTTATCAGGTGACCTTTTATAATTAAAAGAAATAAAGTTTGCAGGTCCTGTTTTATCAAACTTTATTTTATGTGTTTTAAATATGATTTAACAAAAGCCTCATGAATAAAAAATCATCCATGAGGCTTTTATATTTCATTTATGCATTTTGTTTTTCAAATTCATTCATGCAATCTACTAAATATTCTACACTTTCTTTTGCAAGTGCGTTGTAGGTAGAAGCACGGAAACCACCAACAGAACGATGTCCTTTTAGACCAATAAGCCCTTTTGTTTTTGCAAACTCCAAGAATGCCTCTTCTTTATCTTTATATTGCTCTTTCATGACAAAACAAATGTTCATTAATGAACGACTGTCTTTTTCAGCAGTTCCAACAAACATTTTACTGTTGTCAATGGCATTATATAAAATATTGGCCTTCTCTATATTCATTTTTTCAATTACAGACAATCCTCCCAATTCTTTTAACCATTTCATTACTTCCATGATAGTATAAATTGGCAAACATGGAGGGGTATTGAACATGCTACCTTCTTTAACATGAGTGCGATAATCAAGCATGGTTGGGATATGGCGCTTATCGGTAATTTGCTGCAAAAACTCGTCTTTAATGATAACAAAAGTAGCACCTGCAGGTCCAATATTTTTTTGTGCACCGCCATAAATCATTGAATATTTTGTAACATCAATTGGGCGGCTGCACATATCTGATGACATATCTGCTATCAATGGAATATTGCAGCTATAGTCTTCTCTGATTTCGGTACCGTAAATGGTGTTATTTGTTGTAATATGAAAATAATCAGCGTCTGATGGCACTGTCCAGCCTTTTGGGATATAAGAGAAATTTTTGTCGGCTGAACTACCAACTGTTATAACTTCGCCAAAGCCCTTAGCTTCTTTCAATGCCTTTTTTGCCCAAACACCCGTTTCCAGATATGCAGCTTTGGTTTTCATAAAGTTATAAGGAATCATACAAAACTGCATGCTGGCACCGCCTCCTAGGAAAAGAACATGGTAATTATCAGGAATACCCATAACTTCTTTCATAAGAGCTACAGCATTGTCTATAACTGCTTGGAAATCTTTGCTGCGATGACTGATTTCAAGTAAAGATAAACCTATTCCGTTTAGGTCTAAAACAGCTTTTGCAGTGTTTTCGATGGCAATTCTCGGCAAAATAGCCGGGCCGGCGTTGAAATTATGCTTTTTCATATAATATTGAATTTGGTTTTACTACAACAAAGATATATAATACATTTATTCAAAAACCTGTAAATAATTAAAATTTTTAAAATTTATCACCCTATAACATATTGCATTACAGAGTATTACGGGTTAATTGAAATAAATCAATTTAAAAATCATGTTTCGTCAATTCAAAGAAATGGCTTTTTACATTTTAAAATTGGCAATTTGTCATACAAAATTCATTAATTAATAATAAGTTTCAACTGCTAATTTTTATTATTTAAGTTCAAAAAACAGCTTGATTATTTAAATAACCCCGGCCAATATCCCAGCTTTAACAACTCTTGTTTCAAATTGTCATATTCGAGTTTATGATTTTTAAGCAAAACAGCTTCGTCAAAAAATACAAAAGCTTTTATAGAGTTTTTGTAATATTCAATTACCATGGCAGGATGAAATTTAGCTGCAAATAACAAGTCGGAATTTTGTTTGGCAATTTCGCGAATACTGTATTGATTTGCCGACTGGTATGCTGCTAAACGATAAGTATTCAACACAAACAAAAGCATGGTGTCGTTTTTTTCAAACTCAGGCCGGCATATTTGGTCATACTTTTTCATGGAATCGGGCTCTCCTGTCTTTGCAAACAACAAAACCAAATCGAGCTGACAAGATAAAGACCCATATTGCACGTCATTTTTATTAAACAAAGAAATTGCCGTTTTAATCTCTTTTTCAGCTTCTTCAAATTTGTTTAATCGCAATAATGCATTTCCTTTAGCTTTCATAGTATTGGCAATCTGAATGGAATTTCCGGTTTTCACCCAGATATTCATGGCCGAATCAATCAATGGTAAAGCTAGTTTTGGTTGACCAATTACTTCGGAATACAACAATGCTTCATTTACAAAAGAATGTGCTGTCATTGTTTCGTTTTTGTTATCCATATAAATCTGTCTTCTCTCTTTTATAAACTCAGCACATTGCCATGGAGCCAAATAATATAACTGCATTAATCCATCCAGGAAATATTCGCGTCCCGAACGAATGTTGCGGGAAAGAAATTTTTCAACTTCAATCGGTATTATATACGGCAGGCTGTCCAGCTCATCCCTGCAGGTAAGAATTGCTGAAACAGTCCAGTTAATTACAGAATCTGCAACAACATGCATACCTGCAGCAACCAAAAATTTAATAGAACGGTCAAAGGGATTTGATTCATCAAATGACGATACATCAGGAGCAATCCCTTTTGAATAAAACTGATCCCAAGCAACTTTTGCGCTTGATGAACTTTTATCGTAAGCTGTAAAAGCTGATTGTGACCTTAAAGTATGATTAAATAACAAAAAAAATCCTAAAAAAACCAAAAGAGCTTTTTTCATTTCACAAAGTTTTGATACGAAATATTTTATACAAAATAAAAACTATTTTTTAAGAAAAACACGGCTTATTAAAAAGTATTAATTAATTTTGCAGCGGGTAAGTCCTGCACAACCAGCTCCCATGAACTCCCCCAGGTTCGGAAGGAAGCAAGGGTAAGTGGTTGTAGCGGTGTGATGCTAGGAACTTACCCTTTTTTATTTCAATTCACTTTTTGATTTTTTGAGGTTGATACATTGTCAACCTATTTAATAAATCTTAACTTAATTAAGTATGAAATTTTTTATCGACACTGCAAATTTGAATGAAATAAAAACTGCTCAGGACTGGGGTATTTTAGATGGAGTTACAACAAATCCCAGCCTAATGGCAAAAGAAGGTATTAAAGGGCAGGACAAAATTTTGAAACACTATGTTGATATTTGTGAGATTGTTGATGGTGACGTTAGTGCCGAGGTAATTTCATTGGATTTTGAAGGCATGATTCGTGAAGCCGAAAATCTGGCATCGCTTCATAAAAACATTGTTGTAAAAGTTCCGATGACAAAAGACGGCATTAAAGCTATTAAATATTTATCAGGCGAAGGAATTAAAACAAACTGCACATTAATTTTTAGTCCGGGTCAGGCTATTTTAGCGGCAAAAGCAGGTGCAACTTATGTGTCTCCTTTTGTTGGTCGCTTGGATGATATATCTACAGACGGGATTTCTTTAATAAACCAACTGGTAAATATTTTTAATGTACAAGAATACAAAACACAAATTCTTGCTGCAAGTCTTCGTCATCCAATGCACATAATACAATGTGCAGAAATTGGAGCCGATGTGGTTACATGCCCATTTAAATCTATTGAACAACTATTTCATCATCCGTTAACCGACATTGGATTAGATAAATTCATGGAAGATTTCAAAAACTCTCAAAAATAAATGTACATTGAAATTCATCCTGATAATCCACAGGAAAAATATATAAATTTAGTTGTAAATAACCTTAATAAAGGCGCTGTAGTTATTTTTCCCACAGATACGGTTTATGCAATTGGTTGCAGTTTATACCAACATAAAGCTGTTGAACGTATCGCCAGAATAAAAGGCATTAAAGCAGATAAAGCCAGATTTTCTATTCTAACTGACGGTTTAAGCAATCTTAGTGAATTTACCAAACCAATCGACAATCATATTTTTAGATTAATGAAAAAGGTTTTGCCAGGACCTTACACTTTTATTCTTCCGGCAAGCAGCAAAGTGCCGGGCATTTTTGAAACAAAAAAGAAAACTATTGGCTTTCGTGTTCCCGATAACAATATTTTGCAATTGATAATATCAAAACTTGGGCATCCTTTGGTTTCAACCTCTCTTCATAGCGACGACGATGATTATTTGGAATATGTTGTTAACGCCGAATTGATATATGAAAAATACGAAAATCTGGTTGATATTGTTATTGACGGAGGTATTGGCGGAATTGAGCCATCAACAGTCTTGGATTGTACTAATGATGAAATAGAAATTATTAGAGAAGGCAAAGGGCCTATTGATGTCCTTTAATATTTAGGTATTTGTTTTTAATAATTTTAAAAATACAAGATAAAAAAAACCGACGCTTTTGCGTCGGTTTTAATTTATTTATAATATACTATAAGTAAGTTTTGCAGCTGCATTTGGAGCTTTACTCATTTCTAGTATATATGTTCCTGCCGGTAATTTAATATTTTGAATTCCATTTGTCTCTTCTATTTCACCATGATCTGTAACAGACTTTTTATACAAAATATCCGGTCTTGTTTTTGTGCCAACAACTTTTTTATAAATAACGGCATAATTAGATGTTGGTGCCGCTGTTGAAGCGTTACAAGTATTAAAATTAGTACTAATCTCTAAACTGTACAACTTGGCAATTTTGCCATCGGGTACCACAAATTCTGCTGTTCCATTTGTGCAATCTGCACTGCGGGTAGCCACAATAGTTTGTTGCTGTGCTGATAATTGCATCATGCCAACAAACAATGAAATCATTAAAAAAGAAAATAAGTGTTTCATGACTGTTTTTTTTAATTATTATTTGTTTTTAAAAATTCCCTCGGTGTTTATTAGTTTGTTTTTTTTTTGAATTTGTCAATATTTTGAAATTGCAAAAATCAAAAATACATTTCTTACAAGAAAAAACAATGCCAAAAATTATTTTTATTGAAATTTTAACAAAAAAGCAAGAAAATAAAAAATCCTTTGCCTTGTTAAAAACATTAATTTAGCAATTATATTCAAAATGAAAAACAGAACTCAATATATCCTAATTGCATTTATTGGTATTTTGCTTTATGCAAACACTATTGGCAACCGATATTCACTTGATGATGATTTCGTTATTTATAAAAAAGCTTATAATGAACAAAGTTTCATTAATTCTATATCAGAAATTTTTAAATCGCATTATTCCGTTACCGATAAGTCAAAATACGAATATAGACCAATAGTTAAAATAACTTTTGCAATTGAATTTTTTTTATGGGGAAATAATCCACATTTAAGCCATTGTGTTAATCTTGTAATTTTTATTCTTACGCTTTTTATACTTTTTAAAATTCTCCACCGGCTTTTTTATGAAAAATATCCGTGGTTGCCTTTATTGATAACAATGGTTTTTGCTGCCCATCCCATACACACCGAAGTAGTGGCCAGCCTGAAAAACAGAGACGAGCTTTTGGCATTTATGTTCAGCTTATTAACTATTTGGGTTATTCTGTTGCATTGCGATACAAAAAAATGGTACTATCTTGTATTATCCCTGCCAATATACTTAATTGCATATTTATCAAAATCAAGCGCACTTGTTTTTGTTGCAATAATACCATTAATATTATGGTTTGCCGGCATAAAAAATTATAAGTATTATTTAATAGTCTTTTTACTAATTGCAGCCGGAGCATTTTTAGCACGATATGTGCCGCAATATTTTCTTGAAAACTCACATCGCGCTGTTTATGGATTCGAAAACCCCATATATGAAAACCGGGGATTATTTAACCGCATAGGAACGGGGCTTGTTGCTTTATTATTTTATTTGCGTTTATTAATAATTCCCTATCCATTACGGTTTTATTATGGATTTGACACAATTCCCCTTACTCATTTTCCTGATTTCATTTCTGTTTTATCTTTAATCTTGCATGCGGCTCTGTTAATTTATGCCATAACAAAATTTAAAAGCAGGCATCCATTATCATTTGCAATTTTATTTTATTTGATTGCAATTTCAATGTTTTCAAATATAGTAAGACCGGCAGTTGGCATAGTTGCCGAGCGATATGTTTATGCAGCATCTTTAGGCTTTTGCGTGGCTCTGGTTTGGTTTATTCTGAAACTGTTTAAGTATGAGAATAGACCTTTAACTTCTCTTGTTAATTTTAATAAGGGTATTCGTATTACCATGCTTGCCTTGATATTTGTTTACGGTGCACGGACTATAAGTCGCAATTCGGTGTGGAAAGATCATCTGACATTATTTTACAATGACATTCCCCGCTGCCAAAACAGCTTTAAAGCCAATTTTCTGCTTGCCACCACCCTGCAGGTTGAAGTAAGTAAAACAATGAATAATGCAAAATATGCAAAACGCAACGCCAAATATATAGAAGATGCCGAAAAATATTATAACCGGGCGCTGGAAATTTACGACAGATATCCTGTTGCATGGAATAGCCGGGGATTTTTTCTGTTTATGTTTAAACAAAATACTTCGCAGGCAATTAGCGATTTCAAAAACGCCACAGAATTAAAACCCGATTACACTGAGGCTTTATATAATTTGGGATTTGTTTATAATCATCAAAAAGAATATGATTCAGCCTTGGTGTATTTAGATAAAGCAATAATTTCAAACAAGGATTATTTAAACAGCTATAACGAAAAAGGAGTTGTATTACTAAATTTAAAAGATACTGCCGGTTTTTTACAGATGCAGGAAGCCATGAAAAATCAATTCCCTGAATCAGACTTTCCTTATATTAATTTAGGTAATTATTTTTTAGGTCAAAAAGACACAAGCGAAGCCTTTAACAATTGGGAACAAGCTGCCAAACGCAACCCTGATAACCAGCCCTTATTGCTTAACCTTTCCAATTATTACAGCAGAAAAGGTGATATGGAAAAATCGCAGTACTACAATAAATTATACAGGCAGGCAGTACAAAAACAAAAAAACAAATAAATATAAAAAGCATTTTTATAAATTGATTTTAAGTTAAGTGGATAATTTTATCTTATAATTTTTATCTTTGTTATAAATCGCTATTTAAATGAAATTGGACATTAATGACTTTATTTCTAAAATTGAATCGGAATTCGAAGATATTATTCCGGGCTCAGTTAAACCTGAAACTAAATTCAGAGAGCATTTTGAATGGACATCGGTAAACGCACTCGTTTTGTTTTCCATGATAAATGTAGAGTATGGAATAACTTTAACAGCCGAAGATCTTCAGAAGTCAGTAACGGTTAAAGATTTATTCGATATAATTACAGAAAAATCATCAAATGGCTAATGCTGTAATTAATAGTATAAACATAGTGGGTATTTCAACATGTGTTCCCAAAAATGTTGATAAAATAGCTGATTACAAATTAATTCCGGAAAACGAGCGGGATGGTTTTATAAAAATGGTTGGTGTTAATCAACGCAGGGTTGCAGATAAGGGTGTTGTTACTTCCGATTTATGCTATAATGCTGCAATAAATCTTATGAATAAGCTTGGCTGGGACCCATTAAGCGTAAATGCATTAATATTTGTAACTCAATCTCCTGATTATTTAATTCCAAGTACTGCCATTATCTTGCAGCACAGATTAGGTTTATCCGAAAACTGCATTGCATTTGATATAAATTTAGGTTGTTCGGGTTATGTTATCGGGTTGCAGGTTGCTTCTTCGCTGATGAATTCATCAGGAATAAGCAGGGCAATTCTTTTATCGGGGGATGTTTCAACAATTAATTTGTCTTATTATGACAAAAGCACCTACCCCTTGTTTGGAGATGCAGGTTCGGCTACAGCTCTTGAATACGATGAAAATGCGCAGAATATGTTTTTTTGCACCGGTAGCGACGGAAAAAATTTTGACGCCCTTTATATTAAGACCGGAGGAACACGACATTTAGCAACAGCAGAAAGCTTTGAGTATAAAGAGTTTCCCGGCGGCATTCGCCGCAACGACACCCAAATGATTCTTGACGGTTTGAGAGTTTTTAACTTCAGTATAACGCAGGTACCGGCTCAAATTAACGAATTACTTATGCTTTCTTCGTATTCTATTGAGTCTATCGATATGTTCTATTTGCATCAGGCTAACAGAATAATGCTTGAAACCATAAGAAAAAAACTTAAAATTCCTGCTGAAAAATGCCCTTATTCATTAGACTTATTCGGCAACACAAGTTCTGCAAGCATTCCGCTTACCATTTGCCAAAGCGTTGCGAATAACGACTCATTAAATCCCGAAAATGCAGTTGTCTGCGGATTTGGCATAGGACTATCATGGGCTTCGGCAAAAATAAGTCTGAAAAACACTATGGTTTTACCAATTACAGAATATAATGAATGTGCAAAATAAAATATTGATTATTGGTGCCACATCAGGCATTGGGAGTCAAATTTCTAAAGAATTAGACAATCAGTATCAATTATATCTGTGTGGGCGCAATAATGATAAACTTAAGATTATAAAAAAAATACTTGAGAATAAACATACCGCAATACAACTGGATATTTGCAATAATAACGATATTGATAATTTGGTTGCGGAAATATCACCTGTGGATGGCTTTGTATATTGCAGCGGAATTGCACCTGCAATACCTGCAAAATACATAAAAGAAACGGATATTGCCAATGTATTTGATGTTAATTTTATTGGTGCGGTTAAATTAGTTTCCGAATTACTTAAAAAAAAGAAATTAAATTCGGGAGCTTCTTTAGTTTTTATTAGCAGTGAGGCTGTAAGACAACCATATTTTGGAAGTGCATTATATTCCGCATCAAAAGCGGCTTTAGAGGCATATTCCATTGCTTTGTCCAAAGAGTTGGGTACAAAAAAAATAAGAGTCAACTGTGTTTCGCCCACATACGTTGAAACTCCAATGCTTGAACAAGCAGCTAATACAATGTCGGAGGAATTTGTAATCAAAATGAAAAAGCTGCATCCCGAAGCATTTATTCATGCCGGCAATGTGGCTTCTGTTGTAAGTTACCTTCTAAGTGATAAATCTGTAGCCATAAATGGGCAGATACTCAAACTTGGGCGTTTCAGCATAAATATCCCCGAGCTATGATTAATTGCGATAAAATATCATTTGTTATTCCTGTTTACAACAATGCCGCTTCGATAGAAGAAATAGTTAATCTCACTCAAACGGCCATTGCAGAAAAACAATGCAAAGCAGAAATAATATTTGTAAATGACGGCAGTACAGATAATTCATGGGAGCAAATATCTTTATTATCCGAAAAACACAAAGACAGCGTAACAGGTATTGATTTAATGAAAAATTTCGGACAGCACCATGCCACATTGTGTGGGATACGGCACGCCACAGGACAGTTTATAATAACTTTAGATGACGACTTGGCCTATTCTCCGGCGCAGGGACTGGAGTTAATTGAGTTTATGACGGAATCCAAACTGGATTTAGCCTATGGCATTTCTAATAAAAAACAATTTGAAATCAGCAGAAATTTAGGGAAATGTTTATTGCTTATAGGTACATCCATAGGTATAAAACAAATAGTTGGTTCTTCATTCAGGGCAATATCGGCAAATGTTGCAAAAAACATCAGCCACAACGGAGACGTAGTATTTATAGACGATTTACTAACATCAATTACCGACAAATACAATTATAAAAAGTTTGATAATTTCAGAATAAACAAAAAAAGCAGATACAACAATGCTTCGTTATATAAAATGGGCTTAAATATTGCTTTTTTCTACTCCGGCTTTCCACTAAAATTGTTGTCATATATAGGTATAATAGGTTCAGTTATAAGCGGCATTGCTGGTTTGTTTTTTCTTTATAAAAAACTATTTTTCAAAGTCCCGTTAGGATATACATCATTAATAGTTGCAATATTGTTTTCGGCATCGGCTATATTGTTTGGTATTGGTGTATTAGGTAAATATTTATACCGAATTCATAATAACAAAAACAATGTGGCACCTTATCATGTGCGAAAAACCACCAAAGATGCATGATAATAGAAAAATACAATATTAAACTCAAATCATTAGACGAAAACAATCTTGAAACAGTTCGTCAGGCCCGTAACAGTAAGTATATACGGGATAAAATGATATATAGAGAAGAAATTACGCCACAACAGCAATATGAATGGTATAAATCGCTTGATCCTGCAACAAACTTATACATGATTATTGAATACAACAATTTGCCTTGCGGTTTAATAAACATAAAAAGCCCATCGGACAAACAATATACTTCAGAATCAGGTGTTTTCTTTTGGGATGAACAAATATTGCACGGAATGGTGCCAATATTATCATCGTGGCTGGCATCCGAAGCGGGATATTTACTACTTGGCGGCAAACAAACTTTAATCCGGGTTCTAAAATCAAATAAAAATGCTGTTGTTTTTAATAAAAGCATGGGATATAACATAGTTAAAGAAGACGAAAATGTTTTTTTTATGGTGCAAACTAAAGAATCATTTTCGAAAGCAACTTTAAAAAACCGTCTTAATTATATAAAATCAAATAATGTAAACTCTAATTTGCATTTAAGTTTTGGAAAATATGAACATGATGATTTTCATGAGGAAAATTTAAAAAAATTCATGATTGTTCTAAATGTGACTCCAATTAAAAAAATTGACAGAGAATATTGGTTTGAAGTAAATTTTTAATGTTGCAAAAGCAAAATAATTGCAATCCAGTTATGATTTAGTTTTTCCATATAAATGAACTGCCAGATACATTTGAAAGCTGCCATTAAATTTTTTTCCGGTTAAAAATCTTAATATTCCGGTGGCAATATTAAAGCCCATATTAAAAAAACAATGTGGTAGCCCAAATAACCAATACATCCATTTAAATCTACAATTAACGGGATAATATCCTGCCCTTTTAATCGAATTGCCCGACCAAGCAAGTGCAATTTTATATCTTGTTTTCGAGACCTTTTCCCATTTTGGTAATTTAGTACCACTAACATCTTTCAGCAAAGAAGAATGAGCTATATATAAATTGTCGCCGTAAACTTTTGACAACAGCTTCTCTTCATTAAATTTCATCATATTCTCATCATAAGGAATAGCAATGAATTTGCATATATCTTCAAGATAAAATCTGGTATTCAAAACCAAATCTTCGTATTTTATTATTTTGGAATTAGTAGGATTTACATTTATTTCATCCATTGCCTGCTTATAGGCTCTTTTCCATTGCAATGCAACAACCGAAGGCCAGTGCAGAAGAAAATTAGTTTTATAAACAGAATCTAAAACGCTAAACAAATGGCGCTGTATAAACACAAATTTCGCATCCGGAAATATTTTACGTAGTCGCTTTATGTAAAGAGAATAAAGGGGATTCTTATCGCCTATGGCAAAAATTTCCTTTTTTTCAAAAGGTGATTCAAATAAAGAATTTGTGATTTTAAATGCTGTTTGAATATTAAGAGTTTTGTTTTCTGCCAAATATTGTTTTAATGCTGCTTCTATTTGTTTAGCACTGATTTTTAAGTTCTCGAATTTTCTGATTTTCTGAATTCTGAGAATAAACTCGGCAATGGTATTATTATTCCAGTTATCTTGAGGCAAATTTTCAACTGTGGCTAACATAGGGAATTCAGGTGGAATAATAACACTGGGATGAGCATCAAACATTGACCTCAACATTGTTGTGCCTGATCGTGGGCGACCTAAAATAAAAAACAATGGTAATTCTTCTATGTTGACAAGGGTATCCATAAAACAAAATTAAATATTTTAGAATATGTTGATAATTAAATTTTATTTGTACATTTGCAAACCAAAATCGGGGTATAGCGTAGTCCGGCTAGCGCGCCTGCTTTGGGAGCAGGAGGTCGCAGGTTCGAATCCTGCTACCCCGACAACATCAGCAAAAGGTTTCAGGAGTTTTTATTCTGAAGCCTTTTTTATTTGCACAATAGTTATTTTAATTTTAAAGTAAGTGAAACAAATTATAAAAAATTACGCCCCATTTTTAAATATTAAATGAGGCGTAATATAATTTACGCTCTTAATAAAAAGCTGTGACAGTTTATTGAACTACTATCTGCTTATAAGTTGTTCCAGCTTTATTGCTTGCCTTAATAAAATAAAGTCCTTTGCCGGCTGAAGATAAATCCAGTGGAGTAACAGATCCATCCCAGTCAAATTCCATTAAAAGTTTCCCTGTTACAGTGAAAACCTGTACTTTAGTAATGTCTGAAATATCTCCTTCAGCAACTATGCTCATTACACCACTATTTGGATTAGGGAATACCGAAAATTTAAATGGATTCTGATAATCGGCAACATAAACCGGAGCCTCATCATAATAAGTAATTAAATCTCCCGCCACAATAATCACCGGATTATCAGTATCCAAGCAATTCGGGCAAGTGCTGCTATTGCAATTAGGATTGAAAGAAGAGCAATAATCTACATAAGTAGTGTCAAAAATATATCTTGCCGTAACGATTTGTCCTAAATAAGATGCCAGATTAAAGCGCCATAATTCAGGAATAGTGCCCGGACACCAGCCGGAACGATTATGATACCATGTTCCGTTTTGCGGCATACAACCGGTAGGATTAGGATTACAGGTGCGCCATAAATGTTGTGAAAAAGTATTTACACCATTAATTTTAATATTATGTGTTGCTTCAAGAAATTCAGCTGCATTCTGAGAATTATTATTTCCCCATCCATGTCCTGAAGAAACTAAACGGATAAATGCTGATTCTACCTGCACGCCATAAGTGTCATCAAGATTAAGAGTGCGGGGTTCTGTAAGTTGTTCGGCAACACCATTCGAAGCATACTTGCCAAAAAGATAATTATTATGCCATAATGGAGTAACCCAGCTATATTTATGCGTTGGTGTTCCCTCAAAATATTTAAATTCAATGGTTATTACAGACCTTGCAGGGAATTTGGCTTTGAGCTCTATCTTTCCTTGTAATTGCGACATCAGATCTGTTATATCCAAACTGTCGTAACATGCCACACCATAAGGGGTAATATATCTTACCAGTTCAATAAATTCTCCATTGGCTCCTCTGGTTGTAATATTTGCAACTCTATCCCATGGCTCGCAACCGGCAGCTGGGCATTCATAGCTTAGATAAGCAACTACTTTAGAATATGTCCCTGAAAACACAGGCATTTTTATAACCGTGTCTAAAGTGGCAAGAATGCCGTCATCCGGTTTTGACATCATATTGACATGATTCAAAGCAAATTTTGAACGGGTTGGCGCTGCAGCTTGGCTAACATAAAAAGTAAATGCAGTATCGGTAACTGTTCCTCCCGTACTATGTGCTCTTACCTGAATATTATGAGTCCCCGAAGCTATAGCATCCAAATATGTAAAATAATAATCGTTTGCCGTTTCATTAGCATGTACCGAAGTTCCACCATCAACAATAGCTTCAACATAATTTATGGAAAGAATATCGCTATGATCAATGGTTGCTTTGGCAAACATTAAAAATTTGCCCAAGTTTGGAGCTATAATAGTATCAGCAGGTAAAGGGCATTTTACGGAAAGCTTCGGAAAAACACTTAAAGGATCTATAACATTAAAAGAAACCGTGTCGTTAGCTGCGGCCATTATTGTGGTAGTTCCGGGCTGGCTGGCAACTACCTTAACAATACCCGGAGTACCTGTTAAAGTCAACATATCACCATTAACCGTTGCAGGTCCTGACAATATCGAATAAGTTATTGGCAGTCCTTTGTTGGTATATGCCATTAATTGAAAAGGAGCATCAGTAGTTAAGTGATTGCCAATTGGCGGAAACGTAATATATTGGTATTGCATTCCTGCAGGTACATCAGGTTGTCTAATAATAATGTTATCAAAAGCGCCATAAGCACCAGTTGACTGAATAAACATTTTTGTCCATTTAGCGGGGTCAGTTTTAGTACCGCTTCCTCTGGTTAATCCAAGATTAATATTTTGCACATCTTGTATAGGATTAAAAGCCTGTCCCGGCGATTTAGCAAATAGAGATAAATTTCCTTGGCCGCCATTAGCATCAAAATCTATAACCATTTTATAAGTATTCCAGCCGGCATAAATGCTATCATAAGTAAAATGGATTTTTGTTCCATCCGGCTTCATAAAACTAATCAGATTAGCACTTTGAGGGCGGCGACACAAATAAATTCCTATACCTCCTTCATTTGTCTGATATGCTGCTGTTTGTTCAATACCCGGTACAATGTACCCATTTCCATTGGCATCATAACCAAATCCAAAAAAAGTTCCCCACCAAGCAGAATAAATGTCAACCTGTATCTCCATAATGCTGGCGTTGCCGAAATCAAACGGAAATGCTGGGGTTGAAACACGCGAAGCAGTACGCCCTACATTAGGGCCACCGCAAGGATAATAAGCATTCATAGTTAGGTCAGGAGAAGTTTGACTTCCATAGCCAATATAAATATCAACACAACTTGTATTTCCATCAGCATTAATGTTATTTACAGAAGTCCAGCCATCTTGTCCGTTAATCACGTCCATATTAAGACCATTGAAATCAATTTTGCGTTCAACCATCTGAGCATTTGACACAATGCTTATTATAAACAATGTCGAAAACAAAAAAATTAATTTTAAAATTCTGCTTTTCATGTTATTCATTATTGAATTATAATCTTTTTAATTGCAACTCCTTTTTCACTTTGCACTTTCATCACATAAACACCTTTGGATAAAAATGTAAAATCTAGTAAACGAGATTTGCCGTCCCAGCTAAACTGGTAAATTATATTACCCGTGGCATTAAATACAGATACAATTGCATTGCTTTTCAAATTGTCGCTTGTTTCAATATTAAAAAAGCCATTTGATGGGTTTGGGAAAATTTCCATTTGAATTTCAAGTTCTTCAACTGAAGTGGTTGGAATAACATCGAAATAGCTAATCAAGTCAGCCGCAACATCTATTATTGGATTTGCCGGGTCGGTACAATCCGGACAGGTTGAACCTGAAACACAATTAGGATTTGATGCACTGCAATAATCTGTATAATTTGGATCAAACTGATAAACCAATGTTACATCCTGATGAATATAAGAAGTCAAATCAAATCTCCACAACAGAGGAATAGAACCCGGACACCAGCCTGCTCTATCATACTGCCAGGTACCTGCTTGTCCATTACATCCGGCAGGATTTGGATTACAAGTCTGCCATAAATGCTGAGTGTAAACAGTACTGCCGTTTACTTTAATATTGTGTGTTGCATCTTTAAACTCGGCAGCATTGCCAGTGTTATTATTTCCCCAATTATGACCACTACTCATTATTCTCAAAAAAGCGCGATTAATATAAATATCTCCATCGTCTTGCAAAGAAACTGTCTTTGGTTCAACTGATTGTGGATTTGCATAATCACCAAAACTATAATACTGGTTATACCATACTTTTTTCACCCAGCTATATTTTGCTGGAGCTTCTCCCTGATGATATTTTATAGTAAGAGTAATTTTTGATTTTGCAGGAAATTCTGCTTTAACCCGGACCTTCCCCTGAAGCTGCGAAACTAAATCAGTAACATCTACACTATCGGAACATGCTTTAGCATAAGGAGTAATGTATTTAAAAAGTTCAGTTTCTTCACCATTAGCACCAATAATATTAATGCGACCAAGTCGGTCCCATGGCTCACAACCATCCTGCGGGCAGTCATAGTTAAGATAAGCCGTTACTTTTTGATATGTACCAGTGAATGATGGGAATACTATATTTGTATCCAGTTTGTTTATAACACCAAAGTTTGGCTGTGTTGCCATGTGTAATTGACTAATGGCAACAAATTGTTGAGAAATTGAATCCGGCACTACATTAAAAGTAAAATCCGGAGATGTGGTTACTGCCCCACCCGAACTGGTTGCCACAACATGTCCTGTATAGCTGCCATAAGCATCTGGCTGCCAGTAACAAAGATAATAACCATTAGCTGTAGGGCTGGCGTTATATTCACTGCTGCCAATTACAAACTTAACACTAGCTATACTTAGTAATTCGGGATAGTCAATTACAACATTTGCAGACATAGGTATTTTTAATAATCTTGGGTCTCTAACCGCTGCACCATTAACAGGGTTTTTCAAATCAATTACCGGAAAAACAGAAAGTGGGTTTATAGCTTCAAATGTCTGTGTTACATCAGCAGCAGGGTCAATTGTGCCATTTCCGGGCTGATGTGCAGTAACCGAAACCATTCCGGGTCCGGTTATAGTTAAGATTGTGTCATTAGTAATGGTAGCCGGGCCCGTTACAGTGAAATTTACAGGTAAACCCTTGTTGCTATAGGCACGCAAAGCAAAAGGAGGATCTGTTGTTAACTTGGTAGCAGGAATTGTTTCGAATACAATATACTGATAACTGGCCCCGTATTGTCTAATTACTATATCGTCAAAACCACCAACACCGCCTTGAGAATGCAAAAGAATACGATTCCACTTTGCCGGATCGTATTTATCATTACTTCCCGGTGTCAGGCCAAGATTTATACTGTTAACTTCAGGTATTGTTGACCATGTTCCTGTAGGAGTTTTTCCGTACATTGTGATGGAACCGGCTCCACCATAAGCAGTAAAGTCAATAGAAAAACGAAACACGTTCCAAGCTGATACAGAATTATCATATGTGAAATTAATAGAAGTGCCATCAGGTTTAGTGAAAAAGTGCATATTGTGGTTGTCATTCCCTACATTCTTCAAATAAAATATGCAACCTCCATCATTGGCGTCAGCTGCACCAAAATTGATTGTACCATTATTATTGGCATCATATCCCCATCCAAAAAATATTCCCCACCAGTTCACCAACATCTTAACCTCTATTTCCATAATTCCACCAAGTCCAAAATTAAATGGCAAGGCGGGCGTAGATAACCTTGATGCTGTTTGACCTACTCCGGGGCCGCCATGATTATAAAGCAAACACAGTGAATTGTCAGGCGACAATGGCGTGCCCCCGGCTGTATAGTTTACTTCAAAATCACCTCCAGAGACGGTTTGAAATACACTTTTCCAACCATCCTGCCCGTTAATGGCAGAACCAAGTGATAAATTGTTGAAATTGTAGGTGTAAGTTGTTTGTGCATTCAATATTCCATGCGGAATAAAAATGATAATTACAACTAAAATAAAAATAGTTTTTTTCATATTGTGTTTATTTTAATTATTTCATCCACCAAACTTTGGTAGAGGTTTGATCGGTGCTTCCATAAGCCTCTTTCCAATTTTGATTATTGTAGTTTACTTCCGATGCCGGTATTGGGAAACGGAAAAAGGATATTGCATTTCCCTCACGAGGTGTACGGCCCGTTCTGGCTAATGCAAAAGCTTCTGCAGGTTGCCAAAAAAGATCAATCATACGTTGTGTATATATCATTTTAATTTTTTCTTCCTGTGTGCTGAAATTCCAGAGGTCAACTTTAATTTGCAATGAAGTTACATCAAGTGATGACGGAACACTAATCACATCATAAAAAGTGCCTGTACCGCTTGGTAATTTTGCTTGCGACATCCTGTTGTCCCAGAAATAATACGAAGCCTGTATCCCGCTCAAAAATTCATTGTCGGCTTTGCCATCATTTTGTGCAACTCCAATTCCTCTTTGATATGCCTCGGCTTTTAAAAAATGAACCTCGGCACCGGAAATCAAAATTTCAGGAACAATTTGATTATTACTAACCATGAAAAAATTAAACGGTGAATACTTGCATTCGTCACCTTTTATAAAATATGCAGCATCCGTACGTCGCTGACCACCATAAGGTGCTCCGCCGTCCGGCGCAAATCCTGAAGGCGGGTTTTGAGGATATGGTGCCCATTTACCATCATTATTGGTGTCAAAGAAGAAATAAATTCTCGGATCATAAATGCCACTTCCATCAGGATTGTCATTTTCGGACATGAGATTCCATATATTGGTTCCCATTCTTAAATTTTTGTGCTCACGGAAAGCCCATTCCATACTGCCCTGGCCTAAATGCTGCAGCTTAGTGCATAAAGAAGCCGATTCAAGAGCAGGTCCGCCAAAATCCATCCCAATAAAAACTTTTTTATTGCCTGTAATAATATCCTGTACATGAGCTGCCGCAATAGCCGGTTCTTTATCATACATACGCATGGCATATCTTAATCGAAGCGAATTCGCGAATTTAAGCCACATCGTCATGTCGCCGTTGAAAAGAACATCATAGGATTTAAATGTAAGAAAAGGCTCCTTTGTTGTTGCAGTCAAATCAATATTTGCATCACACCACTTCAGCTCATCAAGCAAAAACAAATATATATCACGCTGAGTGTCAAATTTTGGATACAATTTGGTATCATCAAGATAACCATAGCCTGCTTCGCTGAAAGGAATATCACCAAACAAGTCTGTTACTTTAAATGTTTTGTAGGCAAGTAAAATCTTAAGCATTGCCTTCATATTGTTTAATTCAGGCGAAGGCGTTGCAGCTTCAAAACGACGCTCAAGTTCTCTTATATTTGGCATTACAGAATAATAATTACGCCAAACACTTTCTGTCCCAATATTATAATTGCCCCATGCTTCTTTTGTTAATGCACCCAGCTGTGTTTGCTTATACAAAACTTCGTTGTTGATATAAAATAATTCATCGCTTGGTCTGATTAAAGAACTTTCAATACCCAAAAACAATGAACCATCCGAAGCAGTGGTAAATAAATCAATTGGTTTGTTTATTTCATCAAAATCTTTTGTGCAAGAATTGCTTATAAAACCAATTGCTAAAATAAATATGAATGTGAATATTTTAGTTTTCATAGTAATTCAATATTAAATTAAAAACGTGCTTTAATACCAAATGAATAAGAACGGCATCCGGGTAACGAAGCCCACTCAAAGCCCTGCGCATTTCCCGAACCATTAATACCCTCAGGATTTATTTTGTCTGGAATACTTGAATAAATATATCCGACATCACGACAAACAAAACTTACTCCAATTTCCTGAACAAATTTCATTTTAGAAATATACTTACGTGGAATATTATACACTACAGCTACCTCACGTAGTTTTATCCAAGTGTCTTCCATGATTCCCGGTGTAGATAAGAATTTACCCCATCCGCCCCAGTTTGGCATATACTTATAATAATAATGTACTACTTCAGTGTTGGGCGTACCGTCAGCGTGAACTCCCTCAAGTATTACTCCTGTATTGCTAACATTTCCATCAGGATCGGTATATGGCAATCCGCCTCCGTCGCGCTCTAATAAAGTTTCGGGACTTTGACCCGTTTGCATACTAATAACATAAGTGCCGCAATATATGTCGCCTCCAATTTTTGCATCAATCAAAGCACTCAAAGTAAGATTTTTATATGTCCACTGTCCATTAAGTCCCCATAAAAATTTTGGCGACGCATTACCTATTGGTACACGTGTGTCGGTAATTAAATATTTTGTTCCTTCATCATTTAAAATAGGTACGCCATTAGCATCTCTAATATAATCATATCCGCTAATAGTTCCATAATCATCTCCCGCCTGAAGTATCTGAGCAGGTCCGTTTAATCCCCAAAGATCGCCAATAACCAATTGGGTTCCTTCTTCTCCTAAGCTAATAACTTTGTTTTTGTTACGTGTAATATTGAACCCGATTTTTGCATACTGATTCTTCTTCTCCATTACAATGCCACTAACTGATAGCTCTATACCTTTATTTGACATTTCACCGTTGTTGATTTTAACACTTGATGCTCCCGATGATGTTGGTATAGGTAGCCCGGGTACAATCTGGTCAAATGAATATTTATAATAATATGTGAAGTCGCATTCAACTTTTCCATTAATCATTTCAGTACTTAACCCTGCTTCATAAGAATTAACCCTTTGAGGCTTCAAACCTGTAGGTGGAATTGGCTGCGGAAAAGTAACCGCCTGCATTCCATTAATCATAAAAGAGTTGTATTGGAAAAATGTCTCGTATGGTGCACAATCAGAAGCTGTTTGAGCGGCCCCCATTCGCACTTTGCAAAAATTCATCCAACTGTCCGAAAAATTAAATGCATCAGATAAAACAAAGCTTAATGAAGCCGACGGATAAAAGTATGAATTGGCTCCGGATGGCAATGTGGAAGACCAGTCGTTGCGTCCTGTTAGTTCAAGAAACAACATGTTTTTGTACGATAAATTTAAAAATGCAAATACAGAGTTGGTTTTGCGTCTCCAAATAGACTCATACGCCCTGACATCACCGGGGTAATTAAATTGAGGGTCATCAATAGTGCCTGTGTAATTGGTAAAAGAATAAAGATTTGGGTAATACCAATTTCCCGAACGACCGGAAATGCCGTGATTATTTTGATAAAAAGTTCCGGCCCCTGCACTAAAACGAGCATTAATATAAGTATTAAAAATGCTGTCTTTATGTGCAATAAATAAAAACTCACTGTTATTGGTCTGTCCCTTGCTCATTGTTTTACTATAATGACCATATAAAAGTCCTTCTGAATCTATCGGCTTCCTTTTGGTTTCCCATTCATCAAGCCCATAATCTATTCCGGTGCGGCCTGTTGCATTAAGCCAGTTTGTTATTTCATAATTCAATGATACACCGCCGATAAATTTATTTCTGTCCAATATGGTATTGTTGTTATTATAACTCCACCATAAATACGGATCAATATACTCATATGGATAATTAATGCGTTCTACACGTGAGCCATCTGCATTTTCATAATTGTGCATGTCTTCACCTTGATAACTTCTTGGATAGCAATATAAAAATCCTTTGGAAAATGAGTTTTCCGACTCTCCTAAAATAGGGCTGTTTAAACGGTTATATTTAATGTATTGTATAGAAACTCCGGCTATTAGTTTCTTTGACACCGAAAAATTTGTATTTGAATTCAATGTGGTTTGAGAATAACCGGAATTTCCTACTATTGGTTTGTTATCTGTTCTTGTAATTGAAACACGAGTATTTGCAGATGCAGTTCCACCTTCAAGTGCCACATTATGTGTAGTAGTAAGACCATTTTTAAAAGCTAATCTTAAATTATCAGGTTGTGGCGACCACGGACGCATTACTCCATCCCACCAACGAATTTGCTGCCCATTCATTTCGGGGCCCCAAGAAACGGCACTGCCATAATATCCGAATTCTGCAGACGTAGAAGAAACGTCTCCATTTTGATTTAATATTAAATTATCGGTATGTTGTTGTGTCTGATAATAAGGTATTCCATTGGAATCAACCGGAAATGTAGGAGGAGTTAAAGTAAGCGGTGCCCCGCCCCCATATTTATTTTGAACCTCACGATATCGATACGGTGTAGTTACTTTGGTTGTAACACTATATGTTACACCTATACCCTGCCTTGCCTTACCTTTTTTCATGGTAATCAAAATAACGCCATTAGCACCACGAGAACCATAAAGTGCTGAAGCAGAACCGCCTGGCAAAATCGACATTTCTTCGATATCATCAGGATTTATGTTGTTGATTGCAGAACCCCAGTCTGCCCCGGTTCTGGTACCAATTCCTTCTGAATTTTCCATTGGTATTCCATCAACAACAATTAATGGCTGATTTGTTGTCAAAAAGTTATTGTTTCCGCGAATAACAATTCGCGAGGTTCCTCCATCAACACCATTATTGTTAGAAACCTGTACTCCGGCCGTTTTGCCCGAAATAGCGCTAATAATATTTGAAGTGTTGGATTTTAAAATATCCTCTCCATCAACCTTTTGCGTTGCATAACCAATTTCACGGCTTTGACGCGTTACACCCAAAGCTGTTATTTCAACTGCCTCAAGTTGTTTTACTGTTGGTTTTAATTTTACATCAAAAAAAGTTTGATTACCAACAAATATGGTTTGAGTCTCAAATCCCACAAAACTAATTGTGATTGAATCTTTTGCGGAAACTCCGGCAATTTTAAAATTACCATCCAGGTCAGTATTAACGCCTTTGGTGGTGCCTTTAACTGCAACTGCCACAAAAGGCAGCGGACTTTCGTCGGCTGCAGAACTGACTTTTCCGCTAATTGTTTTTTCCTGAGCAAAAGCCGCACCCACAAAAACAAAGGTGCATAACAAATAGGTGTAAAGTTTTCTCATTCTATTTCAACTGATTAATAAAAAATTGAGTTATTTGATAAAAGTAATAGCATTATTTAATATATAAATATCATTTATATATATTGTTTCAAATTTCTACAAATAACAACGAAATTTCATTTCATAAAAAAATCTTATTTTGAAATGAGAAGGCTTTTTTTCTTGTTTTACTGAAGTTTTTGAAAAATGAAAAACTAATTTGCAAAAAATTGATTACTTTTGCAGTCCTAAAAAAATGGTCCTGTAGCTCAGCTGGATAGAGCAGCAGCCTTCTAAGCTGCGGGTCGTGGGTTCGAATCCCGCCGGGATCACTAAGAAACAAATCCGTTAGGAGAAAATAATTAACCCTGAGTTATGTACGAGCTTGCTCGATAAGTAACTCGGGGTTAATTATTTAAGCTTCGGAGAAGCTTAACGGATTTGTTTCGGAATTCGGAGACCAAGGGAAAAGATGAGTAATTTTTGAAACGCAGTGAGAAAATTACGAATCTAATCCCTTTATGCTTCTGTAATTTATGTTTTAACTATGTCAAAATTATTAAGCAGGTTACATCCGAGCTTGCTCGATAAGTAACTCGGGGTTA
>Ga0255341_1001065_pt1 | contig 41408 bp, 29 predicted proteins | sample wastewater_treat_8_FD_192418 | JGI IMG/M metagenome (GOLD analysis project Ga0255341, IMG submission 192418) | Wastewater microbial communities from Lulu Island WWTP, Vancouver, Canada - plant12 | ecosystem: Engineered > WWTP > Wastewater > Unclassified | place: Canada: Vancouver, British... | reverse complement strand
CCCGGCGAGGATCTCCTCGGCCTGCTTCATGACCGCGTCGGTGCGCTGGAGCGAAGCCGCGTCGGGCAACTGCACGCCGGCATAGAGGTAGCCCTGGTCCTCCTCGGGCAGGAAGCTGGTCGGGATCGTCCGGCCGAGCATTCCGGTCAGGACCGTTACTCCTGCAAGGAGCAGCAACGATAAAGCACTTTTGCGGATGAGCAGCGCACAGGTGCTGACGTAGCCCCCGGTGGCCCGGTCGAACACCCGGTTGAACCAGCGGAAAAAGGCAGCCAGCGGTCCGCGCGAGGCTTTCTTGGGGCGCAACAGGAGAGACGAGAGGGCGGGACTGAGCGTCAGGGCATTGAAGGCCGAGATGATGACCGAGACCGCGATGGTGACCGCAAATTGCTGATAGAGCCGCCCGGTGATGCCGGGGATGAAAGCCGTCGGCACGAAGACTGCGGCCAGGATGATGGCGATGGCAATGACCGGCCCGGAAACCTCCTCCATGGCCTTCAAGGTCGCCTCTTTAGGCGAAAGCCCATGTTCGATGTGGTGTTCGACGGCTTCGACCACCACAATGGCATCATCCACTACCAGCCCAATGGCCAGGACCAGCCCAAAGAGAGACAAGGTATTGATGGAAAAGCCGAAGAGCGGGAACAAGGCGAAAGTGCCGACCAGGGAGACGGGCACGGCCAGGAGGGGAATGAGGGTGGCCCGCCATCCCTGCAGGAACAGGAACACGACGAGGATGACCAGGAAAAGCGCCTCGAAGAGGGTATGGACGATCTCCTTGATGCCTTCGGTGACGGCCAGGGTGGTATCGAGGGCGACAACCACGTCCAGATCAGGCGGAAAGCTCGCCTTGAGCTGCTCCATGAGCTTCTTGGTGCCGTCGGCGGCCTCGATGGCATTGGAGCCGGGCAGCTGATAGAGGGCGATGAGGGCTGCCGGTTTGCCGTTGAGCCGCCCCTTGAGGTTGTAGGTCTGAGCCCCGAGTTCGATCCGGGCCACATCCCGGAGGCGGACCAGCGACCCGTCGGGCTGCGCCCGCAGGACGATGGCCCCGAACTCCTCCTCGGTTATCAGACGCCCTTGGGCGCGGACGGCATAAGTGAATTCCTGACCTTCTGGTACCGGTTCAGCGCCGATCTGCCCGGCGGGATTGACCGTGTTTTGTGCCTGGATGGCGTTGACGATCTCGGGGATGGTGATGTTGAGCTTGGCGAGCTGATCGGGCTTCACCCAGAAGCGCATGGAGTATTGACCCCCGCCGAACACCTGGACGCTGGCAATGCCGGGGACGCGCGTCATCTGGTCGTTGATGTTGATGTAGGAATAATTGGCGAGAAAGATGTCGTCGTAGGTGCCGTTGGGCGAAAAGAGCGCGAACATGATGAGCGGCGCGGAAGTGGACTTTTGCACCGTCACGCCGAAGCTGCGCACGTCGGCGGGCAACTGGGATTCGGCCTGGCTCTGGCGCATCTGGGCCAGGATTTGATCGGTGTTGGCGTCCGTTTTCACGTCGAAATTGACATAAAGCGTCATCTGACCGTTGTTGGCGTTGATGGAATACATGTAGTTCATGTTGTCCACGCCCGACATCTGCTGTTCAATGGGCGTTGCCACGGACTGTTCGACGGTCACCGCGTCGGCCCCCGTGTACATGGTTTTCACCTGGATTTCGGGAGGAACGATATTGGGGAATTGAGCGATGGGCAGCCCGGACATGGCCACGAGGCCGACGATCACCATGAGGATCGAGATCACCATGGCCACAATGGGACGGTTTACGAAGAATCTGGCCATGGCAGGCTACTCTTTCCTGGCGGCGGGAGCGGAGGCCGGTTTTGTTGCGGATGAGGGTGATGTTTCGGAGCCGGGCTGAAGTTCGGCCGTCACAGCCTTCGGAGTGACTACCTGGCCTTCCCGTACTTTCTGAACGCCTTCCATCACTACCCGTTCTCCGGGTTTCAACCCGTCATCGATGACCCATAGACTCCCCACCCGCGCGCCAGCTTTGACATTGCGAATGGTGACTTTGTTGTCCGGTCCGACCACCGCCACCTGGAAGCTCCCCTGCAGTTCGGTTACCGACCGCTGAGGGACCAGGATCGCATTGTGTTTGGTTTCTGTGAGTGCACGAACCCGCGCGAACTGTCCCGGGCGGAGGATGTTGCCGGGATTGGGGAAAAGCGCGGCAACCTGGATGGTGCCCGTCTTGACATCTACCTGCCGGTCGGCGTAGGACAACTTGCCCGGGTGCGGAAACAGGCTCCCGTCCGCCAAAATCGCCTCGAGCGGCATGTCAGTCGCTCTGTTCTGCTTCTGCTCCGTACGTTCCCGGCTCTGCACCGCGTTCATGTACTCTTGTTCACTGATGGGAAAGTTGACCTTGATGGGATTTACGGTAGAAACGGTGGTGAGCTCACCGGTGCTGGTTGGGCCCACCAGGTCGCCGATCTGCACGATGGCGGTGCCGGCGATGCCGTCGATAGGGGAGACGATTCTGGTGAAGTCGAGATTCAACTGAGCCTGCTCGACGGCGGCCTGAGCGGACTGCACCCCGGCTTTGGCCGCAAGGTTGGCCTGGACGGCGTCATCGAGTTCCTGCTGGCTGATGGCGCTTTCCCTGGCCAGTGGGGTGTACCGCTTCACATCCAGTTCCGTCTTGCCCAGTTTCGCTTTGGCAATGGCCAGTTGAGCTACGGCCTGGTCGAGGGCCGCCTTGAAGGGCCGAGGATCGATTTCGAAGAGCAGGTCACCCTTCTTGACCGTCGTTCCTTCCTTGTAGGTCTGCTTCAACAGATACCCGGTCACCTGGGCACGGATCTTGGCGTTCACCAGGCCGTCAGTGGTGCCGATCCATTCGGCATAGACGGGCACATCCTGCTGGATCACCTGCACCACCGCGACCTCGGGTGGCGGTGCCGCCGCGGGGGCCTGCTTCTTTTCCTCGCAGCCGGCGACGATAAGCAGGGAAACACCCAGCAGCAAGTTCAGGAACCTGCCCCGGTGAGGACCACGACGGCGGGGTCTACACGATGATGATCTCGGGTGGAACTCTATCTCCTGCATAAAGCCTTCTCCTCATCATGTCCAACACACCTGATGGACAGTCCAAATAATCTCAGAAACAGAACCGCAAGTTCTGTAGCACCCGGTTTGACGGGGCGTCTATTGGACCTTGGTCCAATGGTGGGAACGAGCGGGCTGCAGGTGCTCGTCTTCATGGAACTCTTTTGTTTCGGCGGAAAGCATCCTCCACCACGGAGAAAAAGGCGGCAGCTCAGCGCTCGCGTGCGGCCACCAGCAGGCCGAGGGCCAGCCAGAACGCCTCCCGCAGTCGCCGCGCGATGGAAAAGGCGGCGCCCATGGCGGCACCGAGGTTAAAGCCCAGGGAGAGCAGAATCGTCCCCCCATCCTGTACCCCGGCAGACACGGGGATCATGAAGCCCAGGGCGGCAACCAGGACGGTCAAGGCATCCAGACAAAGGGCCAGGCTCAGGTCAAGAGGATGGCCGATAAGCCGGAAAAAGAGATAGACCTCCACCCCATGAACCAGCCAGCTCACGAAGAACAGGAGGAAGGCAAGCAGTCCGCGCCTCGGGTGTTCGCGGTAAAACCTGGAGAGCCAGGCATCCAGGTTGGCGCATTCCGCTTCTCTGGCTTTAAGGCCGGCCGGACAGAGATGGATTTTCTCCAGAAGCCGAATTCCCGAAACACAGGGGTTCCGGTGCTGGACGACCAGGAAGGCCAGAGCCAAGGCCGCCAGGATGACGGCCCCGAAGCTCAGAAGGCCCAGGCAGGCGGTGGCACCGGGCAGCAGGAGCGGGGTCAGCGCCAGTCCCAGGAAAATATAGAGCACCAGGCTGAGCACCATGATGCCCTTCTGGATCACCACCGAAGCTGCGGCTTCCTCCCAGGGTATCCCTCCGGCCTGGAGGCGGACGACCTTGAATGGCTCGCCCCCCATGGAGGCGGTCGGCGTCAGTTGATTGAGCGACTCTCCGGCCAGGCGCAGCCAGAACAGGCGGCTCAGGGAGGGGCGTCCTGCTTTCGTCAAAAGCAGGCAGTCCCAGGAGAGGGCCCCGATGGCGTTCATCAGGCCGTATGGGATCAGCAGCAACGGCCAAAAGTAGCCGAGTTGGAGGAATTGGCCGGCAATTTCGGCCCAGCCGATTTCATTGAGCATCCATAAGAAAAACGCCGTGGCGATGATCAAGAGGATCAGATTGAGACGCCGCATCCAACGGTGGGGCTGAACAGCCACCTCTGTCATTGATCCAGGCCTACTCGGTTCCAAGTCGAAAATAGTCCATGTAGAATTGGAATCGGCGCCTTTCAGCAACGGGATCCAACCCGTAGTCTTCCAGGGCATAGCGATGCACCCCGTGCTTGTGTTGCGGATTTGCTGTCAAGAACCGCAGCATTGCCTCCTCTGCCGCGTTCGTCAGGTGCATCTCAAAATGCTCATAGAGTGACCGGATCAACCCAATCGGATCCCTGATGAAATCCAGGTACATTATATCGAAAAAACGCCCCGACAAGACCTCTCTGTCCTGCCGGAACCGAACCGCGAGGTGCGATCCTTTCTCCCACCGGTCTCTCACATCCACACCGATCGTCTTCCGGTCCACCACATCGGTAAAAGGGGACCGCAGCACTTCGGTGAAACTGGTGCACGAACCAAGCACCTTAACGGGGTCACGGTGAGTCATGATGATGCCGGCGTCAGGATAGACCTGGAACAGCGCCTCCAACGCCATCAGGTGACAGGGCGCCTTGAGCACCCAGCGGCTCCCGGGACAACGCCACTGCAGGTGCTGCAGGAACCCGCGGTGAAATTCATAGGCCGGAACTTTGTCGACGTCCTCGTGCCACTGGCGATAGGGGGAAAGAAAGAACATGGATTCGAACACGTAACTCATGAAAGCCATTTCCGTGATGGCAATGCATTCCTGAGGCAGGCGGGCATCGATGAGGTGCACTCTCTTGAAGTCCGGCATCAAGAGCTCCAGCCATTTCAAGTCCCTGGCCGTTCGGGCCAGGCGCGGGTCGGAATGGATGCGGGCGCGCTCCGGCGGCGGCGACGGGTACATGACCTCCCAGGTCGCGGGGGCCCGTAAGGCGGGATCTTGAGCCAGAAGAGCGTGGAGCAGGGTCGAGCCGGATCTGGGCAGGCCGGTGATGAACAGCGGGCGGGAGATGATCTGGTCAGGAATTGCTGGATGCTTCTTGCGATCGTCCACGAGACGAAGCCGGTTGCAGAGGAGTCGCAACACGTCATTGTGGGCGGCAATCCTCCCCACAAGATTGAGGCGGGCATCGGTATGAAGCGCTTGGAGGAGGATCCCGAGAGGTTCGCGGAACGATTCATCGCCAAAGTCATCGAGACCGGTCAGGCGGCCGGCCTTCTCCAGGAGAGCGGGTTCACCCAGAGTTGGGAAGGCGGAGCCATTTTGAGGAAACACTCGGCCGAACGCATTGAAGACTGCCAGAAGGCGTTGCCGGAATAGCACCCTGCGAACCACCCTGCTTTTCTGTCCGTTGTCTCCCATCTTCAGACGCTCTTGCCCTGGAAAATCCACCGCTCTCAATCCTCCTCCAAAGTTATCCTAGTACTACAGCGCGGCGAAAGTTCGGCACCCTTACACATGTTGCGTTTCGCTCCTCTCAACGCAACCTACCATCCTCGCGTTAGGGCCGATTCTATCCGTAGGTTGCGTTGAATGAACATGAAACGCAACGGCAAGGGGAACAGCAGGACACCTGCCATAAGCGGTTTGAGACTTATGTCGCGCTGTACTATTCGCCGCGCCATGCCCTTGGAAAAAGATCCTGCCTTCCAATCATCGGTATTCGGTCTCCCCTTGCTTTGGCTGGCGGCTCTCCATCCCCCATCCGCCGATCAATGAGGACGGACTGGCCGCAAGCTCTTCCCCGAGGCTGTTTTCAAGTCTCGCAGCAAGATGATTATTTCTTCTTGGCAGCTTCCACGGAAATGGCCAGGGCTTCAGTATAGGTGATGATTACCTGATCGCCCACCTTAACGTTCTTCAGGTTTTTGGGCTCTCGGACCTTAACCCTGACGGAATTGCCTTCCGGCCCCTTGAGGATGACGTAGGTCTTTTTCGGGTCGATCGCTTCGAGGGTTGTGGTCACCGTGACCTGACTGGCCACCGCCCCTCCCGGCTTCGCCCCTGGTTCGGCCGTCGCCACGGTTCCGCTGGCCGATACCCCGCCAGGTTCCCCAGGCTTCCTCACCTCAACGACAATCGACTCATAGAATTTGGCCGTCACCAAATCTCCAACTTTCAGCTGCGGGAGGTTCTTGGCCTCTTCTCCGACTTTCAGGTCGAACACATTGCCCTTGGGGCCTCTGAGCGTCACCACCCGAGCGTTCAAATCGATGGCCAGGATCTCGGCCGTGACCGTAGCCACGTTCTCCTTCTTGATGGTGGGCTTCTTCGCCCCTTTTGCCATGGCCCCTGCGGCAACGGACAACCCAACCAACACGGTTAATGCAAGAACAACGAACCTTTTCATAAAACCCCTCCTTTGTTGCAGTCCTTGAGGTCGAAAGGTTGCCTTTCGCCTCAGCCCTTGTTGTTGGGTCGCGTAGTCACTCAACCCAACCTGTGCATGCTCTTAAAGCAAGCCCCGATGAACACCATCCCTGGCAGACCGTGCGCGCGACGCAAGACCCGGAGGTGCCCGACAGCCGGAAAGCGGACCACCGTCGTTCACTCCAATAATGCCCCGATTCGGGACTGCAGCTTCAGTAACTTCAGGAAATGGCAGCGCCAGGGAGCGAGGTCCACATAGAGCCCCGTCTCGATCAGTACGCCACCGTCTCGCTCGAATTCTTCCCCGGACAGCGGATCGATCAACCGCCACCTCTGCCCACCCACCTCGTTCCAGGGGACCCGCACCAATCCCTGCGAGCGATAGTCCGACAGGTTGACGACGATGAGATAACGATCCGCGCCGTGACGCCGGCACCAGGCCACCAGGTTGAGGTGACTCTGATTATCCGGCCAGCCATTGCGCTCGCACAGGCGCCACTCCCCCTCGCGGAACGCGTCCGTGTTGACGGCCTGGAGCAGATTTCGGTAGAAGGCCTGAAGTTCCATGTTCACGGGTTCTTGAGGGCGTCTGCCCAGGAACACGGGCAGCCTCATTGTCCGCCCTTCAAACTGACCCTCGTGAAACAGCCTGGCACCGGGCAGCGTGGCTACCGTCACGGCTGCGGCCAGCTGCTTCGCGGGGTGGAAGGTGGTGGCGGCCCGCGGTTCATCGTGGTTTTCGATGAAGCGTACCAGTTTATCCTGGTAAGCAAGGTCGGCACAGAGATGGAGCCGTACGCTCTCGGCACCCCCATGCTCCAGGCGGTCATAGAGCCGCTTATCATAGCAGTAGTCAAAACCGTGCAGCTGCAGTTCCCATTCGAGATCCCAATAGGCCTCGGCGATGAATTTGACGTCGGGGTGGGTTCTTTTCACCGCCGAGATGAGCTCCGGCCAATATTCTGGCGCCGGTTTGGGGCCGGCGCGCTCCCCCCAGGTCCGCTCAAAGATCTGGTTCATGAGCAGCATGGCCATGTCGCACCGCATGGCGTCGCACTGGGAAGCGATCTCCGCGACGGTCTCGATGGCTGCCTGACGGAGTCCGGGATGGAAGGCATTGAGCTGCAGCACATCGGGCCAGGCGGGGAAGTAAGGGTCTTTGCCGCAGGCGATGACCTTCTCGCCCGCGGAGAGAAAGGCGTCAGGATCTCTCTTTAGATCCTCCGCGGTTCCCTGGATGCAGTATTCCGGATGTTCGAGCGCCCACGGGTGGTCGGGGGCAACGTGGTTGGGAACGTAGTCCAGGATCAGGCGCAGGCCGCGCCCGGCCAGCGCTTCGCGGGCCAAGGCCAGCCCTTCCCGGCCGCCGAGTTCGGCGTCGACCAGATAGCGGCGAACACAATAAGGCGAACCGACATTGTCCTGGTCCGTGAAGTCAGGAAGGGCCCGGCGGAAATCCGCCAGCAGGCCCTCGTTCCTCATGGAGATCCGAATACCTGCCGGACTTCGCTCCCAAACCCCCATGAACCAGACGGCGTCGAAGCCGAAAGCAGCCAGGGCATCCCATTCTTCCGATGGCACGGACGCCAGGGTGATGGGTTGCCGGTATTTCTGCCCGAGCTCGCGAAGCCAGACCCAGGTATTGATTTCATAGATGAGCGGATATTTCGGCCATGGTTTCATTGCCTCTCTCCTCATGTTTCCGAGGCGCCGCGGTCGAATGCGGCAGCCTTGCCGGCTTCTAGGCCCTTCCGGGGATCGAGATAGCCGAAAAGCTGGATGAGCTTCGCCACGAGCCCCGTCCAGCCAGTCTGGTGGCTCGCCCCGAGTCCGGCACCGATGTCGCCGTGGAAGAACTCGTAGAAGAGGAGGTGATCTCGCCAGTGAGGGTCGTTCTGAAATTTCTCCGAGCCGCCGTACACCGGGCGCCGCCCCTGGTCGTCGCGGAGAAAAATCCTCGTCAGGCGGTCGGCTAGCTCTTTGCTCACTTCAAAGAGATTCATCAGCTTGCCGGAACCCGTCGGGCATTCGATCTTGAATTTGTCGCCGTGGAAGAGATAGTAGTTCAGCAGCGCCCGAATGATCAAAACATTGACCGGCATCCAGATGGGGCCGCGCCAGTTGGAGTTGCCGCCGAACATCCCGGAATCGGATTCAGCCGGAAGATAGCCGACTCGGAATTCCTCGCCGTGGACCCAGAAGCGGTAGGGGTGTTCCAGGTGGTAGCGCGACAGCGCCCGGATGCCGTAGGGGCTGAGAAACTCGTTCTCATCGAGCATCTTCGTCAGAATGCGCCGCAGCCGCTCCTCGTTGACCAGGGCAAAGATGCCCCGCTCCGCGACGCCCTGATGCCCCGGTCCGGTCGCATGGACGTATTGCCGGAGTTCGGGCATCCGCCTCACCCGTTCCATGAAGTGCTCGACGACGCGCGGCACCTTTTCCCGCTGCCATTTCTCGATGACGGTCGTCGCGCAGAGCGGCAGGAGACCCACCATGGACCGTACCTTGAGCCGCGTCGCGGTGCCGTCCGGGAGTCGCAGCAGGTCGTAGTAGAACCCGTCCTCCTCATCCCACATGCCGTCCTCGCCCGGGCGATTGATGGCGGCGGCGATCCACAGAAAGTGCTCGGCGAACTTCGTCGTCAGGTCCTCGAAGTCCGGGTCGCGGGCCGCCAGTTCGACGCTCAGCTCCATCATGTTCTGGCAGAAGAGCGACATCCAGGCGGTGCCGTCGGCCTGTTCGAGATAGCCGCCGGTGGGCAGAGGGGCGCTCCGGTCGAAGACTCCGATGTTGTCGAGGCCGAGAAAGCCTCCTTCAAAGACGTTCTTGCCGAACCGGTCCTTGCGGTTCACCCACCAGGTGAAGTTCAACATGAGCTTGGTGAAGGAACGCTTCAGGAATTTTAGGTCCGTTTCTCCCCGCAAAGCCTGTTCGGTCCGGTGCAGGAAAAGGGTCGCCCAGGCGTGCACCGGCGGGTTGACGTCGCTGAAGTTCCACTCGTAGGCGGGGATCTGACCGCTCGGGTGGAGGTAGATTTCACGGAGCATGAGGTTGAGCTGCTCCTTGGCGAAATCGGGGTCGACGATGGCGAGGGCGATGGTGTGGAAGGCGAGGTCCCAGGCGGCGTACCAGGGATATTCCCACTTGTCCGGCATGGAGATCACGTGGTCGTTCACCATGTGGAACCAGTCCCGGTTCCGGAAGTTGCGGCTCTGCCGATCGAGGGGGTGGGCGTGGTGTTCCTCCAGCCAATGATCGGCATCGAAGAAGTAATACTGCTTGCTCCAGAGCATGCCGGCCAGGGCCTGGCGCATCACGTTCGCGGCGTCGGGCGAAGCGGAGGGAGGGGTCACGGAGCGGTAGAAATCATCGGCCTCGCGGAGCCGGACGGCCAGGGTCTTGTCAAAGGCTTGCCCAAAAGGGGAGTTCTTGGCTTTGGGTTTCTTGCCCTGCGCTGCCAGGGCCTGCCCGGTGAGGCGCAGTCGTACCGTTGCCGATTCGCCCGGGCCGATCCTCAGCCGGTAGTGTGCCGACACCTTTGTGCCTGTCTTCTCAGGATTTACGGCGCCTTCCTGGCCAAGCACGAGATAGTTGTTGATGCCGTCTTTCACGTACGGACTGGCGTTCGGGTATTCCGGAAAGAGGCGTTCGTTGTTGGTTTCATTCTCGGTGAAGAGCAGGGGCACCTCGCCTTCGCAGTATAGGGTGTACGCCCCCAGTGCCGAGTGCGCCGCCGCGACGGCCCTCGTGCCCGACGGTCCCTCGACTTCCTTGAGCATCGGTTTGGGCGAGGGGTAGGCCACCCATTCCGCCCAGTCGTTGCGGAACCAGAGCGTCGGCAGGAGGTGCAGTTCGGCTCCTTCCGGCCCGCGGTTGAAGGTGGTGATCTGCACCAGGATGTCTTCCGGCGCTTCCTTGGCGTACTCGACAAAGACATCGAAGTAGCGGTCGCTGTCGAAAACGCCGGTATCGAGCAGTTCGTATTCGAACTCGTGGCGGGAGCGTCGGCGGTTGGTCTCCACCAGATCCGCATAGGGGTAGGCGGCCTGGGGATACTTGTAGAGATACTTCATGTAGGAGTGGGTGGGGGTGCTGTCGAGGTAGAAGTAGTATTCCTTGACGTCCTCGCCGTGGTTCCCTTCACTGTTGGTGAGTCCGAAGAGGCGTTCCTTGAGGATCGGGTCTTTGCCGTTCCACAAGGCGAGGGCGAAGCAGAGGCGCTGCTTCCCGTCGGATATGCCGGCGAGGCCGTCCTCCCCCCAGCGGTAGGCCCGCGAGCGGGCATGATCGTGAGTGAAGTAGTTCCAGGCATCGCCGCCCTCGCTGTAGTCCTCGCGCACGGTCCCCCACTGTCGCTCGCTGAGATACGGCCCCCACTTTTTCCAGGGAACGCCCTTTTCGCGAGCTTCATCCAGCCGTTTCTGCTCCTCGGAGTTCTCCAGCGCCTTCATGTTTGTCTCCTCATGGTGATGGTCAAAAATCCCAGGGACCACCCGCCGAGTTCATGAACTTCCTCTCGGCTGCGGCTTCTTCATCGCCTTCCCTTATCCATGAGACCACTGCCGGCCAAGCGTCTTCCGCCGATTGTCGTCGCCCGCAGCCCCGTTCCAATAATTGCAGCCGGGACAACCGGCAACGAATCTCGGACCGAGCCTCACTTCAAGTCAGCGGCTATGCGATGCCTCCCACATATTATCCTACACCTGGAGAGTGAATCGGTGTCAATTGGACCTTGGTCCAATGACGGTCGAGAACAATATCCGCAGTGGGTTCAGAATCAACCATAGAGGCAACGGTCCGAATTGGACCAAGGTCCAATATCTTTTCGGGGTAGAAGGTATGTTATTGTATTCGTGATGCTGATAAGAGTCATCATGAATTTGAAGACAGCCCTTCCTGGGGCTGCTCGAGATGGCGCTTTGGGCTTCAAGTCAAAACCGCTACCAGTGAGAGTATACCATGATTCGCTTGCTCAGGTGGTATGGGTCAAAAAGGCCGGTCTGGATGATACCCATGATCTGTGTGAGCGTAACCGCGGTGGCGGCACTCACCCTGCCGCGGTTTGAAAACGCTTACCTGGCTTCCTACAATCAGAACGTCTCAGTTGCCTCGGCCCAGGCGCTTCTCTCCTCCATCGCCTCAGGCATGATGGCCCTTACCGGCATCGTCTTTTCCCTGGCCTTTGTCATGGTCCAGTTCAGCGCCACGGTCTACTCGCCCCGCCTGGTCCTCTGGCTTGGGCGCGACCCGGTGCTCTACCATTCCCTGGGGATATTCATCGCCACCTTTTTGTACGCAATTGCCGCCCTGGCCTCGATTGACCGCTACGGCTCGGGCAAGGTGCCCCTGCTGTCGACCATGATTGTCATCCTGCTGCTCATCGCCAGCACCATGTTATTCGCCCGTCTCGTTCAGCGCTTGACCAGCCTCCAAATCACCCGAGTTCTACAAAGCATCGGTAAAAGAGGGCGCAAGGTGGTGAAGGAAAGCTTTCCCTTACTCGATGCAACAGCGGCTGAGAAGGTTGCTCTGTTGAGCAGCATGGCGGAAGAGGTGCAGAATCTCAAACCCAGCCAGACCATTTACTATACCGGAGAGCCTCGAGCCGTAGCGACATTCGATGTGAAAGCCCTGGTTCGCCTGGCCGGTGAGGTGGATGCCGTCATCGTCATGGATTGCGCGGTGGGTGACACCGTGGGTGAAGAATCATTGCTCCTGAGGGTGCACGGCGGAACGAACACCATCCCTGAGGCGAGTCTGCGGCGCGCCATAAGGTTGGAGAGTGAGCGCACCTTCGAGCAGGATCCCAAGTACTCGCTTCGACTGCTGGTGGATGTTGCCATCAGGGCGCTTTCCCCTGCCATCAACGACCCTACTACCGCCGTCCAGGCCCTCGACCAGATCGAAGACCTGCTGCGCCGTCCTGGCCGACGCGAGCTCGAAGCCGGGTATATCGCTGACGCAACGGGAACACTCCGGCTAATCTTCCCCACGCCCACCTGGGAAGACTACCTGGTGCTTGCCTTTGACGAGATCAGGCAGTATGGGGCGACCTCGATCCAGGTGATGCGGCGGTTGCGTTCCGCCCTGATCGATTTGGCTGATGCCGTGCCCGTTCCGGAACGGCGCGTGGCGGTGCAGCATTACCTCGAACATCTCAATCTCGCAGTTGAGCGTCACATCATCGATATCGAGGACCAGCTCCGGGCGCTGCAGGAAGACCGGCAGGGACTGGGCCTGTCGCGGAGGCGCGCCGTGAAGCGGACCATCTGATTGGTGAGAGGGGCTCTCATCGAAACAGCGATCCGAACTCCCATGCCCGAGCCGCTATTTAAGATCCTGAAGCAACCTCTGGAATTCCAGGGATTCGGAGAGGATGCGACGGGCAGCCTCCCGGAGCCGGTCCACTTCTTCCGGCTGCAATACGAAGGAGGTGGGAAGACGTTTCAGGAAGTTGCGTTGGACCTCATCGTCCAAAGCGTCAAACCTCACCTGGACAAGGTAGAACTCAATATCCCCGCAAGTCGCCGGTTCCGTCGAAATCGGGTTCGAGCCGCACCGCCCGCGGCGGATCTCATCGGCCCAGCGAGGGAAGCTCTCAACCAGGAGCGCCACCGTCTCCCGATTGTAGCGTTCGATGGCGATCGAGGAGTATGAATCGAGCATGGCGACCAAGGGCGGCACCTGTTCAAACCGGTCCCACTTGTCGTTGATCGCGGTCTCGGCATTCACCACAATGAAAGCGATCTTGTGGGTGTTCTCCAAGTTGGCATACTTCAGGGTGGTCCATGGATCACCCAGCAGCGTGACCCGCTCCAGTGCGGCTCGAAGGCCCAGGTTGTCGGCAACTCCTCCGTCCACCAGGTGGATATAGGGCTTCTTTTGGGAATCCAGAAAGGGCAGCATGTCGTTGGCAAGGTCGAAACGGCGGGAGCTGAAGTCCCTGGGCGGTCGCATGGCCTGGGCGAGCGCCTCGGGCATCCGGTAGCCGCACTGGCCGGCGTAGTTGCGCAAGGTGATGGGAGTGAGGACCATGGGTACCGCCGACGAAGCGGCACACGCGCGGGCGATGGGAAAGGTTGAAAGGTCCGAACAAATCAGGTCGAAGGTATCCTGGAGGAAGGCAACCTTGGTGCCTTGGACCATGTCCGTGGCGTTGATGACGATCATCGGCTGCTTCCCGGCGAGCAGATCGGCGTAGGTCCTTCCTCCGAAGACATGCTCGTGGTAGTAATCCGCGGCGAGGTCGCTGCGATCATAGTAACCCGACAGGAGCTTTACCCAGTTGATGGGGTTGAAGAGGGTGGCACGGGTGAGGTCGCCCTGGATATTCTTCTTGAGGAAACGGGCCTCAAAATCTTCAAAGATACGATCCCGAAAGAGGCCATAGTAGGCCGCGGTAAAGCTCCCGCCGGAAACACCCGAGATCCAGTCCACTTCGTCCAGCAGCCTCCTTTGGCGGCCTTGGATGAAGACCGTCGTGTCGCGGAAGGTTTCGAGGACCCCGTAGGAAAAGGCGGCGGCCCGGGTCCCTCCCCCGGAGAAAGTGAGCAGCAGCAGCAACTGGTCATCGTTTTCCGGATCGATGAGGTTTCTGCCCCGATAACCAGCGTCAGGATCGGCCTGCCTCAAGGGCTGGTTGATGGAGTAATGGGCGCAACCGCTGATCGCAACGAGCAGGATGATTCCGTAAAGCCAGGGCAGACAGCGCCTGCGCTCGCCCAGCAGGGTGGTTTCCGACGGTGATCTCCGATAAGTCCTGCCCATCGCTGGCTCCTTACGGGTGATGCGGGTGAAGGTTGCTATGACGACTGCTTCTTCTCGCCTGCGAACAGAAAGGCAAAAATGGTCAGGGCAACTACGGCGAATACTTTCGGAAAGAGCATGGACAACGTGAAAATTATGCCTGGAAACTCAATGGGAAGATCATGCCACACAATCAGGGCCGAAGCAATTAGGGCTATGATCAGAATGATGATTCGTTTCGGATTCATGGGTCATCTCCTGACGGGCGTAAGACATAGACTGGGGACATGCAGATGCCGCTCGGTCAAACACCCTAATATCAGCGGGAGAAGGAGTGTCTATCGGACCTTGGTCCAATAAGAGCCATGCCGGGCAGGGTGATGACCTTCGCCGAGCAGTATTAGATGCTATTCCCCAGTTACGACGGAACACCCTCGTGAGCGGGGAGCGTGAAGGCAAAGGTAGCGCCGCCATCCTTGTTGTTCGAAGCCTCCATGGTTCCTCCGTGGCCTTTGACAATCGTCCGGCTGATGGAAAGCCCCATGCCCAACCCCTCGGATTTGGTGGTGTAAAAAGGCTCGAAGAGGCGGCCAATGTTGTTTTCGTCGATGCCGACTCCAAAATCCGTCACCTTCACCATCACCGTGTGGTTGTCTGTCATGGCGGTTCTCACGATGATTCTCCGCTGAGCCAGGGGTGCATTCCTCATCGCCGCGGCCCCGTTGAGAATCAAATTCAGGATCACCTGCTGCAGCTGGATGCCGTCCCCATAAATCGCCACCAGCTCAGGACTCAAATCCGTCGCGATGGACAATCCCTGAAGAAGGGAATCACCCCGAACAAGTTCGACAACCTGTTGAATCAACTCGTTCAGGTCCAAGGGTTCCTGACGGGGCTTCTCCTTCCTCACCAGAGCCCGGACTCTGCGAATTACCTCGCCCGCTCTCTTATTGTCCCGGACGATGTCATCGAGGATCTGTCGGATTTCACCGAGGTCCGGCGGGGTCTGTGAGAGAAATCGCTGGGCCGCCTGGGCGTTGCTCAGAATGGCCGTCAGCGGCTGGTTGATTTCATGGGCCAGGGAGGCCGTCAGTTCACCCATCATGGCGATCCGGCTCACATGGGCAAGCTCTTCCCTCCGCTGCTGATCCTCGGCCTGAGCTTTCAGCCGTTCGGTCAAATCGCGTGCGACTGTGTAAATCAGGTTTCCCTCAGGGGCTGAAGTCCATTCCAGCCAACGATAGTTGCCGTCTTTGGCGCGGTACCGATTCTCAAAATGGACCAATTTCTGCTGGGAAGTATGTTTGGACAGGGCCTCAAGGGTGGCCGCCAAATCGTCTGGGTGCACGAGATCAAAAAACCGTTTGCCCACGAGTTCCTCGTGAGGGTAACCGAGGACCTTTTCCCAGGCTGGGTTCAGGCGCAGGAAGTAACCCTGGATGTTCACAATGCACAATAAGTCGAGGGAGACACTGAAGAAATGATCCAGCTCCTCTGATTTTTGCCGCAGGGACTCCTCGGCAGATCTCTGGCGACGCGTGGTTATCACCAATCGTGTGATCAGAGCCGATTGCGCCAAGATAAAGACCAGGGTGGCAATGAGGTAATACCTCAAGTCCCAAAGCGTGAGTTCGCTGTTTATGACAACACTGCCCTCCGGTAGCGCATCTTCACTCAAGTGCCAGCGCCTGAGCTGCCGCCGGTCGAACATGGGTACGGGCGGTACGTCAAGCCTGGCCGGGAGATTGTCCAGAGGTTTGGCATTGTCGAGAAGATCGAGAGCGAGTTGGCCCGCCTTCTCGCCAATAACCTCGAAGCTTATCAGGCTACCCCCGGTAATCCCGCGCCGCAGCATGGTCTCGAGGATGCCAAAGATGGGGGCGGGGGCGATCCGACTCAGCCTTTCGACTACTATGGGGGTGGTGTAGCTTGTCCCGGTGACATCCTGACTGAAGGCCAAGGCAAGGATAATGGAGCCGGGCGGCACGCTGGATACAGTGGCCAGCATCTCATCGAAACGCAGGTGGCTCAGAAAAAGGAACTCCAGCTGTCCCTCCCATTTCCTGGAAAGGCTTCCGGTTCGTTCCTCGATCCTTCGGTCGACCTCGTGGGTGCCACTCACAACATAGACGCGTTTTGCCCAGGGAACCAGTTTCAGCGCAATCTCAAGGGTGCCGGGGACATCGGCCGATGGGGCATGCCCGGTGATGAGCCGGTCTGTCTGCGGCAATTGGTAGCCCTGCGGGAGGTACAGGGCGAGGATCGGAACAGCCGGCAGGATCTCGCTGCAATCCTTCAGCACAAATTCCAGGGCTTCCGGGTACGCCGTGATGATCGCGTCGAGCTTGCGATGGCCGTAGCGCACGCGCATTTGCTCGACCAGCAGGCGGCGGTGTTCGGAGCCGGGGTTTCGCCTCAATTCCAGGGACTCGAAGAACTGATTCAGGGTGGGCATCCCGCTCAACTGAAGGGTCTTTGAGATTCCCTTGTCGGTTTCCTGGAAAACGGGTGACCTCCCTTCGCAGGCGTGCAGGACGAGGATTTGCCTGGCGGCCAGGTCCGTTCCAGGGTGAGTCTGAGCGTGGACCAAGCCGGCACCGGAATCAAGGGCCAGCAGCGTGATCCAAAAGAAGGAATATAACAACGCTGCCCATGTGGTTGGGAGAGCAAGCGGCATGGCTGACTCCATCGTTCGTCCAGGGCCTTGCGCGGCAAGGGCGCTGCCCTCGATCCCGAGCGCCCAGTACAGCGCGGCGAAAGTTAGGCGCCCTATACATGTTGCGTTTCGCTCCTCTCAACGCAACCTACCATCCTCGTGTTAGGGCCGGTGCTCTCTGTAGGTTGCGTTGAATGAACATGAAACGCAACGGGAAGAGGAACAGCAAGACACCTGCCCAATCGGTTTGAGACTTATGCCGCGCTGTACTAGGACGGACTTTCAGGTCATGGCGACCATGCCGAAATCCTACTTCGTGGGCCTGAAAAACGCAACTTCGGTGAATGCCGCTGTCCAGGGCCGTCCAAAAGGCCACTCACGTTCACCGAGACCACGTCGCGGCCAAAATGGAGGCGCACTTTCATGGGGACCTCGTTCGGTTCGCGGACACGCAGGGACTCGAATCCTCCCAGCCATACATATACTGTTATCATTGGACCAAGGTCCAATATCTCATCTCCCCCGAGCTCTTGTATAGTCTATGGGGCACAGGCAAACGATGCTGCAATTCACGCCGTGCTGTAAAATTGGAATTTGGATAAAAACAGACTGTCGCCACGCGCCGGAGTTCAGTCCGGGACAGCAGTCGGGAATTTGCCGGAACTGGCATTTGCTTGAGATGGATTTAGCGACCATCATTTGTCTGGGGAGGTAGCGATGTTCCAGTTGAATGGATTCTTCAAACCATCGGTTGTGATGCTGGCCGTCTTCCTGGGCCTTCTCTGGGGAGCCGAACCGGCCAACGCCAAAGACAAAGGCGCGATGATGCTGTTTACCTCCTCCGGGGCCAAAAAGACCCATGAAAAATCTGTCCAGCCCTTGCCGGAAATCCCCGAAGACCTTGACAAGACGAAAATCAACGAGCTCATGGCCAATCTCAGTGACGACCAAGTCCGAAGACTGTTGATCCATGAACTGGAGATGGCAGCGGAGGCTTTGGCCGACGCCAAAAAGCAGGCGACGCCAGAGGCCGGCGGTGTTGCCCGACTGGCGCAAATCGTTGAGAGAAACATTAATGCCTTCCATAAACGACTGAAGGACATCCGCTCAGGCGTGGCGGCCGTCCCTGATTTCTTGCCGAAGGCGTACGCTGATGTCAGGGGCAAAGGCGGGACCTCGAACATTCTTATAATGTTTGCGGCCATCTTGTCCCTTCTTGGTACAGGGTTGGGAGCCGAATGGCTGTTCGGCCGCTATGCCGCCGGGATGCGACAGCGACTCACCGCATCCTCCTCCGCTCATTGGTCTGTCAAGCTCAAACGCCTTTTGCTGTGCGCCTTGCTCGAATTCATCTCCCTCTGTGTGTTTGCTCTCGCAACCTTCATTGTCTTTTTCCTCTTCTTCAATCGTGGACCATTCGCCAGGCTGGCCTTCGGGCTATTCCTGGTGGTGGTGCTTGCCGTCCGCGGGATCGGCCTGCTCTCGCGGTTCTTGCTGGCGCCGCGATCCCTGGCGTTGAGACTGCCGCCCCTGACGGACCATACCGCCATTCACCTTTACCGCTGGACAATGGGGCTCGTTCTGTTTCTGGGGTTCTCCTTTCTGGTGAGGGGGCTTTTGGAACTGCAGGGCGTTAGTGAAGAGAGCATTATTTTCCTGCGGGCCTTCAATGCCGCAGTGGTCCTCGGTATGATTGTCTATCTCCTGTTCCGCAACCGTGACGCGGTTGCCCGCATGATCTGTCAGGACTCTCCTGGTGCGGCGACCGGGATCAATCTGTTCCGAGCCCAATTGGCGACCTTCTGGCATCTTCTTGCGCTTCCCTATGTCATTCTGGTCTGGGGGCTCTGGGTCTTCTACGTACTCGTTGGCAGGGATGACCTGGTGATCCCGATGTTCGCCCTGCTCAGCAGCGTTCCCCTGTTCATCGTTCTGGATTGGGTGGGCCAGAGGTTTCTGAACGGGCTTTTGGGGCTGGTGGACAGGCAGGAACCGGTTCAGCGGGGAATGGAGGGTGAAGGCTGCGACGCGGGGAGGGCGGACGAGACAGTCACCGATCAGAAGGATGTCCTTGAGGTTGCCCCGGTGAGCCGTCTTATACCCATCCTCCGCCGGTGCCTGAGCCTTTCCATCGCGGGAATCATCTTTTTCTGGTTGCTTCAATTGTGGGGATTGGATGTCCAGGTTGGAGAGGAGGTTACCGCCGCTGCTTTCAAGATCCTTCTGATTGTCTCCCTGGCCTGGGTTGCATGGAAGCTGAGCGAAGCGGCAATCAACCGGAAAATCAAAGCAATGCAACCACATATTGGAGTTGATGAAGACTCGGATGAAGGGGGTATGGGGACGGGGGGAAGCCGCATCGGCACCCTCCTTCAACTCCTCCGCAAGTTCGTACTGGTGGTTCTGCTTCTGGCCGTAGGTTTGATCATCTTGTCCGCCGTGGGCATCGACACCACGCCCCTCCTGGCCGGCGCCGGGATCCTCGGACTGGCAATCGGGCTGGGAACGCAGAATCTTATCAAGGACATTGTCTCCGGCCTCTTCTTTCTCCTCGACGATGCTTTCCGCATTGGGGACTATATCGAATCGGGCAAATTGAAGGGCACCGTCGTGGCAATTACGATCCGTTCCCTCAATCTCCGCCACACCCGCGGCATGTTGCAGAACGTTCCCTTCAGCCAGTTGGGCACGGTGACCAATTTTTCCCGGGATTACAACATTGTCAAGCTTGACTTCCGGGTGCCGTTTGATACCGACGTCGATAAGGTGCGCAAGGTGGTCAAGAAGATCGACAAGGAAATCCAGGGGAATGAAGAATTAGGGCCGAACCTGCTTTCGCCCATCAAGTGCGCGGGCGTGCTGGCCTTGGACGATTCGGCCCTGATCATGAGGGTGAAGTTCAAATCCAAGCCCGGTCATCAGTTCATGATCCAGCGGCAGGTCTACAGGCGTCTCAAGGAGCTCTTCGATAAGGCGGGCCTGGAGTTTGCCACGCGACACGTGATGGTGCGCCTGCCTGATGAGCCACTGCAAGAGGAACCCGACAAGAAAGCGGAAGCGCCGATTCCCGCCGCTCCATCATCGAAAACGGTCCTTCCGGGGGCCGCCGCCGCAGCCATTGCCTCCGTCATCGCCGAAGAGGAGGCCAAGAAGAAAAAAGCCCTCGAGGAAGCGTCGGAGTCCTGAAAAGATGGGCCGGAAGACGGTCCGATACGTCCTGATTGGACCAAGGTCCAATATCTTTTCTCAGCAGACTGTTCTATGGTCCTGTCGCCGTGGAAGAGTGTCTTTCGAATCCGGCCCCCGCTTTGAGTTCCAGGCTTTGAGCGGAAAATGCCAGTGGCCAATCGGCGAAACCGTTTCCAGGAAGGAGGGCGGTGTGTTGCCCGGGAAACCCCCTACCGTATTCGTTGTGGACGATGACGATTCCGTGCGAAAAGCCCTGAAGCGGTTGCTCAGTGCTAACGGGTACCAGGTGATGACGTACGAGTCCGCTGAGGACTTCCTCCTCGCCGACCGGCCTCACGCCCAGGGGTGCATCGTTCTGGACATTCACCTCCCCGGCATGTCGGGCCTGGACCTTTACGAGAAACTTGCGTCATCCGGAAGGAATTATCCAGTTATCTTTATTACCGCCCAGGATAACCCGGAATGGCAGGGGAGGGCGGCGGAAACGGATGCCATAGCCTACCTCCGAAAACCCTTCGATCAACAATCATTGCTCGGTGCGCTGGATGCAGCATTCAGCAAAGTGGAGGAATCTGATAGGATGGTTACCTGACGCAGTGACTTGTAGAGTAAGACCATTAACGAGCGAATGAGAATAGGGAGCCCCAACATGGTGAAGGAAAGCAGGGCCAAACAACCACCGGCACAAGGACGTGCCGGCAGCCGTTCCGATTTGAGCCTCGATGGCATGAGACGCACGTTTCGCGAACACATCCTCTACACCCAGGGCCGATTCCCGGAGATAGCCACCAGAAACGACCTCTACGTGGCTTTGGCCTACACCGTGCGGGACCAGCTTCTGCATCACTGGATCAAGACCGTCGAGCAATTGCGAAGAACGGATGTCAGGATTGTCAGTTATCTCTCGGCGGAATTCCTTCTCGGCCCTCATTTGGAAAACAACCTGATCAACCTCGGCATCCACGACCGGGTCTGCAGGACGGCAGAGCAGGAAGGTTTCGATATTCAGACCCTCTTCGATCAGGAGGAGGAACCCGGCCTCGGCAACGGCGGGCTGGGCAGGCTGGCGGCCTGTTATCTTGATTCCCTGGCAACTCTGGAGATCCCTGCCATCGGGTACGGGATCCGCTACGAATTCGGCATTTTCGACCAGGAAATTCGCGATGGTTGGCAGGTGGAACATACCGACGAGTGGCTTCACCTGGGCAACCCCTGGGAGATCGCACGTCCGGAGATTTCCTACCGGGTGAGCTTTGGGGGTCGTACCGAACCTTTTGAGGATGATCGAGGCCGCTACCGGGTTCGCTGGCTTCCTCACCGGACGGTGAAAGGGGTCGCCTACGACACTCCCATCCTGGGCTACCGGGTGAACACCTGTAACCTGCTGCGGCTCTGGAAAGCGGAAGCCATTGAATCCTTCGAATTCGAGGCCTTCAATGTGGGTGACTATTATGGGGCCGTAGACCAGAAGGTCTTCTCGGAAAACATCACGAAAGTGCTCTACCCCAACGATGAACCCATCCAGGGCAAACAGTTGCGGCTGGAACAGCAATATTTCTTCGCTTCCTGCTCGCTCCAGGACATGCTGCATTTGCACAAGCTGATCGACGGGGAGTTGAGCCGATTCTCCAGCCGTTTCGCCATTCAGCTCAACGACACCCACCCCGCCCTGAGTGTCGCCGAGCTGATGCGGCTCCTGGTCGACGAACACGAAATGGACTGGAATGCAGCGTGGGAAATCACGTGCAACACCTTCGGCTACACCAATCACACCCTGCTGCCGGAGGCCCTCGAGAGGTGGCCGGTGGATCTCTTCGCCACTCTGTTGCCTCGGCACCTTGAAATCATCTATGAAATCAACCGGCGCTTTCTCGATGAAGTCAGGACCAGGTACCCAGGGGATGATGCCCGGGTGGCCCGGATGTCCCTCATCGACGAAAGCGGCGGACGCTATGTGCGGATGGCGCACCTGGCCTGCGTCGGCAGCCATGCCATCAACGGCGTGGCGGAGCTCCACACCCGGCTGCTCAAGGAAGACGTGCTGCGTGACTTCTTCGACATGATGCCGGAGAAATTCAGCAACAAGACCAACGGGGTCACCCCGCGCCGCTTCATGGTGCTGAGCAATCCCGGGTTGACCCGGCTGATCACAGGAAAAATCGGTGGCGACTGGATCAGCAGGTCGGAGGAGCTGCGGCGGCTCGAGCAGTTTGTCGATGACGGCGCTTTTCGTGAAGAGTGGCGGCAGGTGAAGCGCGAGAGCAAGCAGCGGCTCGCCCGCCTGATCCTTGAGCGCACCGGGATCGAAGTCGATCCGTCCTCCATGTTCGACATTCAGGTGAAACGGCTCCACGAGTACAAACGCCAGCATCTCAACGTACTCCACATCGTTTCCCTGTATAACCGGATCAAACTGGACCCCGCCTGCGACCTGTGTCCCCGGACGTTCATCTTCGGCGGCAAAGCCGCGCCGGGTTATTTCATGGCGAAGCTGATCATCAAGCTGATCAACTCAGTGGCCGAGGTGGTCAACAGGGATCCCGACGTGAACGGTCGACTCAAAGTCGTCTTCTTTCCCGATTTCAACGTGAAGAACGCGAAGTTCATCTACCCCGCCTGCGATTTGTCGGAACAGATCTCCACCGCCGGCAAGGAGGCCTCGGGCACCGGTAATATGAAATTCTCTATGAATGGCGCCTTGACCATCGGCACTCTGGACGGAGCCAATGTCGAAATCAGGGAAGAGGTGGGGGCCGAGAATTTCTTCCTGTTCGGCCTGACCGCCGAGGAGGTATCCTCGCTTCAAAAGAACGGGTACCAGCCGTCCGCTTACTACCATGGCAACCCGGAGCTGCAGGCGGTAGTCGAGCGTATTCGTTCCGGGCATTTTTCCCGAGGTGACCGGGAACTATTCAAGCCGCTACTCGATTCCCTGCTGTTCCATGACCCGTTCCTGTTGTTGGCTGATTTTGCACCCTATGTGGAGGTGCAGAGGCAGGTTGACCAGGTCTACCGCGACCAGGAGAGCTGGACCCGCAGGTCGATCCTCAATGTCGCCCGCATGGGCAAGTTTTCCTCCGACCGAGCCATCCATGAGTATTGCCGGGACATCTGGAAGGTCAAACCGATGCCTGTCTCTTTAGATTGATGCACCAGGGTCTGTCTGAACGAGATTTTCCATGCAAGACAGTTCTTGGTCCCGGAACGGCAGTGACGAACGGTGAAAGAGCTATCACCGACATGAAGGTTCGGCGAAGGGAGCATACCATGAATTGAGGCCGGGACTTTATCACGGCACTTCGCGAGGCATTGGAGAGAATTGTCGGGGTGTCTCGACCATACACTTCCCTGAACAGGAGGGCGCCATGCCGGTTGCTGATTTCAGGACTTACTGCAAGATGCTCGATAGAGCTAAAGAAAACCATTTTGCCTACCCCGCGATCAATGTCAGTTCCCTCACCACCGCCAACGCGGTCTTGAGAGGACTGGCCGAGAGCCAAAGCGACGGAATCATTCAGGTATCGACAGGCGGAGCGGCTTTCGCCTCCGGATCATCCGTAAAGGACATGGTGCTGGGGGCCATTTCCATTGCCGAACACGTCCACCGGGTAGCCGCCCGTTACGACATTTACGTGGCGCTGCACACGGATCATTGTCAGGCTCCAGTGCTGGAAAGGTTTCTCGTCCCCCTGGTGGAGGAAACGGAACGGCGTCGCCAAGCCGGACTCCCTAACCTTTTCAACAGCCACATGTTCGACGGCAGCGCTCTGCCTCTGAAGGAGAACCTGGATATTGCCGTTCCCCTGCTGAAACGCTGTCACCGCAATGAGTTGATCCTGGAGGTGGAGGCGGGGGTGGTCGGTGGCGAGGAGGACGGCATCAAAGCCGAGAGTGCTCCTGCGGAAAAGCTTTACACCACGCCCGAGGACATGCTGGAGGTGGCACGCCGACTCGGCAGCGTCGAAGGCGCCCGCTTTCTACTGGCAGCCACGTTCGGGAATGTCCATGGGGTCTACAAACCCGGACATGTGAAACTCAAACCGGCTATCCTGAAAGTTGGCCAGGATGCGGTGGAACAGGCATACGGGAAGGAAGCCCGATTCGACCTCGTCTTTCATGGCGGCTCCGGTTCCCTTCCCGAGGAAATTCATGAAGCCATCGATTACGGGGTCGTCAAGATGAACATCGACACGGACACCCAGTATGCCTTCACACGCGCCATCGCCGACCACATGCTCAGGAATTATGACGGCGTGCTCAAAGTGGACGGCGACGTGGGCAACAAGAAGCATTACGACCCTCGGGTTTACCTCGGAGTGGCGGAAGCGGCCATGGCGGAGCGTGTCAAAGAGGCGGTGAAGGCCCTGCGAGGCGTTGGGACCACCCTGGTGGGGTGCGCGTGAGGCGAACCCGACGGCGGGAAGCCGGGAAACGAAATGAAAGCCGATGGAGGCACCTTCTCTGACACGCGGCAAGTTCATAACCAAAGCCAACGTTTTCCTGATGCTTCGTGAGTCACGTGGAATCCAGCGCTCATGATGAAATCGAGCGAGAGGGCGAGCTGATTCATCGCATCTGCAAAGCTTCGGCCCTGGTCATCGGCAGAATCAGGCAAAGCCGCGACAGCCTGAGGATGTGCTCGGGCCTTGGAACGCGCCAAGCTCGATCACTACGGCAAGCAACTATCCCTCCATGCTGTTCTTCCCTGATCAGTCCGGGTTGATCCGGGTGATTTTTGATCCCTGAATGCCCACGCCGCCCATGAAGCCCTTCTGGCCGAAGATATATGCGAAAACCCCCTTCTGCAGGGTAGTCGTCGACAGGGGCTTGGCGAATCCCTTGTCCAACATAACCAGGCTGGGTCCGGTTCCAAGTTCCCAACCATCACTCTGGTCAAGATAGCGAAGTGAATCTTCGTCCATAAAAAATAGCACGTAGCCGAACGACTGAGCCCCCGCCTGAAAGCCATAGGAAGCCGCCATCGAGCGATAGTAGGCCACGGTGCTGTCGCCCCTGCGCAAGGCCCCGTCGCCGAATTGCCCGCCAACCATAAAACCCGCTTTAACGACACTCGGAAAAATGAGCACCGCCTTTGCTTTGTCAGCTAGAGGCTTAGCGCCGGGGGTGCTCTTGTAGAGGGTTTTCAGTGCCTCGGTGGCTTGGGCGTCAATTTCCCGTGCACTGGCTGCCAATGCGGATTCTGTAAGCGAGCCGATCAGCATTACCACCGCAAGCAAAAGCACGGTGCGAGCACCTAATCTCCCAACAACATAGCTCATTCTCCTGTGCATGCTTTCCTCCATTGACCTTTGGGAATGGACGTCCTGAATGTTTCGCAGCTGGCCTTGTCGTTCGATAACAGCTCTCGTACTGGAGATCACCCAGGAATCGACGGAATTGTATTGACTGGGTTCAGCGGATTTAATGGGCACGTTCCTAGCTTATCGTCTTCCTCGGGCTTCGCCACGGAGAATAAAAGGGGAGGCATTTGAAGTTATATACGTTCCACTACATCCTTCATGCTGCCGCACCTCACCTCGGAACGCAAATCCTCCGGAACCCTCCTCCTCCCTTTCCGTTACGCCCCTTTGGCCTCAAGGTAGGGTTCCAGGTACTTGGGTTCGACCTTGCGCCAGCTCGGGTCAGGATCGAAGGCCTTCACGGCCGGCGCGACAGTTCCTGTCTTTCGGCCCAGGTCTTTCTCGTAGACAACGCCCTCATGACTTATCATGAAGGTCATGACTCCGGAGACCCCGTACTCGGCCGGATAGGCGATCAAAGCGAACCCGCCGACCATCCTGCCGTTGACCAGGTAGCTGTGAGCCCCTCCGGGGGCGTTCTTCCCCTGGGCGGTCAGGATTCGGTAATAGTAGCCGAGATAGGGCGAAGGCCGCTGTCCCGGCGTTTTCCTGGCATAGCCCCGTTCCTGGGCGGCGGCGAAGAGCGGTCCGAGCGGACTCTGTGCTTCACCTTCCCTGGCTTCCCAGTAGAGGCCGTCCTTCTTGCCGGGCTCGCTGAAAAACTTGCGAGCGTATTCGGGCAGACCCCTGCCGTCGCCGCCCATTGCGGCATACTCGCGCTGAGCGTCAAAATACGCCAGACAGGCCTGGATAGCGCTCAGTTCGTTCTTGCCGATGCGACGGGTCAGCATCTCCTGCTTACCCTCCCTGGTATCGAAACGCCACGCGCCAGCCTCCTTCACAATGGGTATGGGAAACGGCCAGTGGTCTTTTCCCACCTCGAGAAGCACCCTGGCGTCGCCCTGTCCGGCCAGGTTATGGTTCTCATCATACATCTTCACAAAGAGCTCACGTCCGTTCTTGTCGGCGACTTCATCACCGGAGGAGATGATCTCTTTGGCATCAAGTCCGAGAATATTCAGCAATTCCCTGACGTCGTCGGCTTTTGCAGCGGCCAGGAGCCCATTGACAGCTTCCTCGGGAGCTGCAAAGGTTCGCTGGTCGAGCTTTGCTTTTGCCTTCGCGGCAATCGTGGCCGCGGGCAAAACAGCCAGGGTCAGCGAAGCCGCGGCAAGAGCGAGCAGCACGACCCCGCCCATGGAGTGGTTTCTCGTCTTTTTGATGATAGGAAGCATGGTTTGATCCTCCGTCGATTCGAGAATGTTCAGAGACCGTCATCCTTCGACGCCCTCGGCAGAGCTGAATGATCTCACTTATCGGCGACCGCCGCGGCCACCACCGCCACGGGCTCCGCTTCCGCCGCGGCCACCGCCACCCTGGAAGCCGCCGCCGCCGCGGCTGCCGCCAAAGCCGCCGCCGCCACGGCTGCCACCGCTGAAGCCGGCACCTGAGGCTCGCCCGCGATCACCCAGGGAAGACATCTGACGGCTCTCCCGCCCCCGGTCGGCATTCATCCTGGTCTCTCTGCCGCTCCCCAACCCCTCGAACGCTCCACCGGACGGCCGCTGCTCCGGGCGTTGGCGCATTGAGCCCCCCGCAGGTCTGGTCGCCGGCCGCTGCCCCGGCTGTTGGGATAGACGTCCGCCCCCTGCCCCTGCGCCGGGTCGCTGCGCCAGGTCTCCGTCTCTTCGACCACCCGCATCGCCGGCATGGCCGCGAAAATCCCGCCGGTTGTCCGCCGAGCCGGCACCTGTCTGACCGTATCGTTGACGGTTGGCTTCGTTCCGATACGCAACCCCTTTGCGGTGACTCGCGTCGGCCTGCCACCTCTGGGTGTTGTAGTGGGAAACCTGATTGCGGTTGATATTGGTGTTGCGATTGACGTTGACATTGACGTCACCACCGCCCCAATTCCAGGCCCCCCACCCGTTGTTCCAGGCCGCCCCGACCGCCACCCCCGCGGCAAAGCTCAGCACCCCCGCCGTGATGACCGCGCCGGCCGGGTAATAGGGATACGGGGGATAAGTTGGATACCACCACGAACCGTAAACCACCGTCGGGTTGTAGGTCGGCACATAGACCACGGTGGGGGTGGCGGGTTCGATGACGATGGTCTGGCCCTGCTCGATGACTTTCTGCTCCCTGGTCGTCTTCAGGTTGCCCTGATCCCTGGCCTTGGCGCGCAGCTTCTGGACCGTGCCCATAACCTCCGTCTGCTGAGCCAGGAAGGCTTCGCCCAGTTTCGCGGTCCAGTCCAGCTGCTCGCTCATCATGGAGAGCACCGAGGGGAAGGGGACCAGCGCCTTCACGCTGAGGTCCCAGTCCAATTTGTCGAGGGCGGCATTGAGTTGCTCTCCCTTGAGGTTCTTGTTTTGTTTGACCCAGCGGTCCGCCTGCACCACCTCGAGCGGATAGGCGGCGGCCATCAGGACCTGCGCGAGCAGTGAGTCGGGGTAGAGGGCGATGGGTGCCAGCATCTGGTCCAGCTCTTCCTGTCTGAACATCGACCCTGGCCCTGAGCCCTGTCCGAAAGCCGGGGGTGGCACCGCCAACAGCAAAACCAGGAATCCGACCAGCGCGGAATTGCACCTTGATCTCAGGTTCACGATTCTTCCTCCTTTCTTCTTCGGTCCTTTCCTTCAAAGCAAGGAAATGGGGAAGTTGAGGATGACCCGCACCTGTTGGACGGTCCGCCCGCCTTCCTCCCACAGATTGGCGTAGCGCACCCGCAGCGAGCACCCATCCAGGAATCCTTTGGTAAACCGGTATTGGACATCGGCATCGAGCTCGCTCTCGTCACGAAGACCATTACCTGTCGAAAGGTCTTTGCGGGCGTCCCCGACTATGTACAGAACATAGGTTGTCAAGCCCGAAAGGAAACGTTTCCAGTCGTAGGATGCCTTGACCAGAAACGCCTGCTCGCCCGCCCGGTTGAAGTCTCTGATCTGCACGCTGGTCCAGCCCGGGTAAGAGCTCCAGGGGCTGCGGAGGTCGGCGCCGTCGCCGGCCTTGGTATAGGCAAAGCTGAGGATGCCATTCCGATATCCGGCTTCTCCCAGAAACCCGACCTGATAGGTGTAGAAGGAGTCGCCCGTGAGGAGCCTGTCGCCCAGGCTCTGTTGATGAGAGAACTGGGTCCCGAGGTAGAACCCCAGATCATCTGTCACTTTCCAGACGTGCTTGGCTTCCGCGTAAAGGATATTCAGGGTATCCGGAGTATAGTATTCGATGGCGGCGATGGATGAGGCCCCATAGTTGAAACGCGCACCCCCCATCCCGGGTCCCCGCTGGGCGGTGGCACCGGCGGCCTCCGACATGTAGATGAACTCATCACTGTCGCGCAGCTTGATTTTCGGCACGTAGCCAGCCACATATTGGACGCCCGGCCCTGCCTTGTCGTCGCCGAAAGCCCCTCGCACCGTGTAACCCTCGAAGGTGTTCGGAGTCATACGGATATCGTATTTATTGACATAAGGGTTGTCCTAAGTCTGTCGGAAAAAGCGAAATTCGTTGCGCTCATAAAGCTTGATCCTGCCAAAGAGCTGGCCCAAAACGGTGTAGCCGTCCTGACCGGGCGCCAGGAGCTTGGTGCCGTCGCGGTCCACGGGGGCAAAGAGGGGCTGGGAGGTGTAGAGGGTGGCACTCACCCCGAGCAGGTCTCATAGCCAGCCGGACGTATATTCCAGCCAGCCGCCGATGGCCCAGGCTTCTTTGTGGGAGCGATCGAGATCCTCCTGGAAAAAGTAAAAGGTGCGCAACTGCAGGTTGAGGTCCGTGTCACGGATGAAGGGAGGCGTATCCTTCAGCTTCTGCTTGAGCCAATCCGTTATGGGCGGAGGCTTTTTGCGCTCAAGGAAGCTCATATCCATGGGGCTGAGCGTTTCTTCCACGGTGGCTGGCGGAGGGAACTCGAGGGTGGCTTCCGTGTCAGCTAGGCTCTCGGTAATAGCCGTGATTATCAGAACGCCCAAGGTAAGCAGGAAGATGCTCCCGACCACGACGCTGTGCCCGATTTTCGGTTGACCCATCATACCCTCCCTCAGTTTCATGGCTTCCCTCCCCCCCGCAAGCCCATCAGACCGGGGTAGATGTCTCCTTCAAACAGCGGGTGTTCTGGCACAGCACTGTACCGCCAGGGGCGATGGAGTGTCTATTGGACCTTGGTCCAATGGCGACAAGGAGCAAGCCATAATCGTGAAGACTATGAGATTTTACTCCGCAAGCACCACGGAGACCCCCTGAAAATGATCTTCGTATCTCCCGCGAGGTGTACTTGGCACGAGGATTCTGGTAGCTTTGGGCCAATTTGATGGTTCACGGCAAGGTTAGGTTTGAGTGAGAAGCGACTGATCGTTGACGAGGGAGCAATGCGGCGCGTTTGGTCAGCAATCCTGGTTTGGGTGATCCTGTTGTGGGAGGTTGGGTGCAGCAGTCTCGGTCCGTGGAGCATCTCCCGGGACCGCTTTGACTACCCTGCGGCGATCTCGGATTCCTGGAAGGACCAGATGCTCATGAACCTGGTGAAGCTCCGTTACGGCGAACCGCCGGTGTTTCTGGATATCGCCTCCCTGATCAGCCAGTATCAACTGGAGGGCCAGGTGAATGCTCTGTTCTCCTGGTCGGGCCCACCCGCAACGAACTCCCAATCGGTGGGGGGCTATGGCAGGTACATCGAGCGCCCCACCATCACCTACAACCTGCTGTCCGGCCACAAGTTCGCCCAGAGCCTGATGACGCCCATTCCGCCTGCGGCCATCATGTCCTTGATCCAGGCCGGTTATCCGGCGGAAATCGTTTTTCGCCTTACAGTGAAAGCCCTGAATGGGCTCCAAAACCATTCCGGTGCCGCCTTTACAGGCCATGCCGCCGATCCCCGGTTCTATGAAACGATCCGCGCCATCGGGCGGATCCAACGCTCAGGAACGGTCGGGATTCGCGTGCAGGGGGAGAGGAAACAGGAAAACACGGTACTGGTCTTTTCCCGCGACCAGGACCGAGCCATTCAGCAGGATAAAGCTATGGTCAGGGAGCTGCTCGGTTTGAGCTCTCAAGCCAGCGAATTCAACCTGGTTTTTGGCATGGTGCCGGCCCACGACCGGGAAATTGCCATCCTGAGCCGCTCCATGCTCGACATCCTGAATGAGTTGAGCGCCGCCATTGAGGTTCCGGTGGTTCATGCCGGGGAGCAGAGGACCTACCCCACCCGTGACGAAGACATCTTTGAGGGTCGCCCCGTCACTCCTCTAATGCGTATTCGCAGTGACAAGGCCAAACCGGATGACGTTTTTGTCGCCGTTCGCTACCGTGACTGGTGGTTCTGGATCGACGACCGGGATTTCGTTTCCAAGCGCCTGTTTGGTTTCATCATGTTTCTCTTCACCCTGGTGGAGGAGCCCTCGAAGGAAGGGACACCCATTGTGACCATTCCGGCAGGATAGGACCCGTTGCGCACCTGCCGCGCTTATTCCGATGTGAGACGGCTTTCCCTTGCTTCAGGCTTTGCCGGAATGATCACTCGGTTGCCGATTGGCTTTTGACATCGACGGGCATAATGTTGGTCGTCTAGATAGCGAGGATCGGTCATGACGGGGGGAAACCCGATGGTTTGTGTGGTTGACGACGATCCCTCGGTGCGGAACGCCCTGGATCGCCTGGTGCGTTCCGCCGGCCATGAGGTCCGGGTCTTCTCTTCCGCCCTCGAGTTTCTCACGAACAGAGGACTGGAAACCCCGGCATGTCTCGTCCTCGATATCAACATGCCGGGGCTTAACGGACTCGAGCTACAGGATCACCTGGCGGATAAAGAAATATCGCTTCCCATCATTTTCATCACCGGTTACGGGACGGTTCCCGACAGCGTCAAAGCCATGAAGTCGGGCGCCGTGGACTTCCTCCAGAAGCCTTTCAGTGACGAGGAACTGCTCGATGCAATCTCTCGGGCTCTCGAGGCCGACCGCCGATCAAGGCAGGATCAGGAGCAACTGAAGCAGCTCAGAGAACGCCTGGAGACGCTCACTCCGCGTGAGCGGGAGGTATTCCGGCTGGTCGCCAGCGGAATGCTGAACAAACAGACCGCCTTTCAACTGGGGACCACCGAAAAGACCGTCAAGGTCCACCGGGCTCGAATCATGGCGAAAATGGGCGCGCAATCCGTTGCTGACCTCGTTCGGTTCGCGGACAAGCTGCGTCTTGCACCCCCTCCATGATCTCCCGCCGCCATGCTCCTTTATTCCCAGGCGGCCACCACCAAGGCCCTCATGCCCGTTGCCATGGGGCTTGGAGTGAGTCCGGGGGGCGGCCATAGCAGCGTTTGCTTCCGTGAGCGCGCTTTTTGTGCTTAAGGCCTTCGGCTATGTGTAGAAGGTCGTCGCTATGGCGAATTGCGACCTCGGCGTGCTCGATGCCCAGGCTGGGCTCCAGGGCAAGTGGGTGATGAGGGCTTTACTCGAAGACGGTAGCTGGCAATTCAGCTGCCCGGCTGCTCCTCGCTTTCCGCCTGAGCCTGCCCGGCGTTCGGATTGACCGCCACCCAACCTATGAAAATCTCGTATCCCAGGGTCAGCAGGGTCGCGCCGACGAACATCCCCAGGATTCCAGCGGTCGCCATGCCGCCCAGCGCGCCGAGCAAAATGATCGGCATGGGCGCATCGACCCCCCTTCCCAACATCAGCGGTTTCAGCACGTTATCCGCCATGCCTGAAACCAACAACACCACGGTGCAGGCTATGGCTGCCGCACTGCTGCTATCGCCGCTCGACCAGACGTATGCAATCGCTGGCAAGGTTACGATCAGCGCCGGAACCTGGGCGATGCCGAGGACCAGCACGATCACCGCCAGCGCACCTGCCCATGGAACCCCGGCGATGAGCAGGGCTAGGCCGACGATGATGGCTTGGATAAAGGCCACCGCGATCACCCCCAGGGCGACGGCACGGATGGTCGACGTGGACAGTTTGCTGAATTCGCTGCCTCGCGTGGTGCCGACGAGGCGCTCGAAGATCGCCTGGCTGGTGGGGCTGCCCGAGTTCCCGAAGGCCATGATGATGCCGGCGATGATGAAGGAGGCTATGAACTGCAACAAGGCACCACCGATGCTGGCGACGGCACCCAAGGCTGTTTTCGCCAGCTCGCCGATCTTCGGCTGCACACTCTGGACGAGGGCCGGCAGGTCCGCATGGGCCTTCCACCAAACGTCGTATATCTGCTTGCCGACGATCGGCCATCCCTCGACGCCGGGACGCGGGGGAGAAATCTGCAGCGAGTTGTTCTGCACGCTGTAAATCGGGTCATCTACCGAATCTCCAAGCGAACTCATCAGCATCGCCGTCGGCGTTACGATCAACAAGACGCCAACGACTACCAGCAGGGTTGCGGCGAGCCCTTGCCGGCCAGGTATTGGTGGAGTGGGTAGATCGTGACGGCCAGGATCAGCGCCCAGACCCTAAGGGTCAGAAACGGGGAAAAGACCCGGTAGCAGAGCATGGCCAAGCCGAGGATCAGGCCGGCACGGATCAAGACGTCCAGCAAAGGGGTGGCCAACCGCTGTTCGAGTTCCTGATCAAGCCGGGGGGTTGTGTTCATGGGTCATCTCCATCCATCAAGGCGGGACTGCTATCCCGCGGGGAATCGATCATGTCGCGACCTTGAGAGGGACTCATGAAGCCGTTCTTCTCAATGCGCCATTCGGCGATTGCTCCAAATCCTTCTCATTAGCCGCCTTCTCCAATCGGGTTTGTTGCCGTGTCCGCACTCGGCGCACGCAGATTCTCAATCAGGATGTAGGCACTCAACAGGAACACCCATAGGGGAAATGCCAGGCCCAGCCAGTCGACAAAATGGCTACTCACCAGGAGCAGAAGTGCCAGACTATAGCCGCTGGAGGGCTATCCAGCGGGGTAGGATGCGCGTGCGCAGGCCCACCGTGGCAGTCAGCAAAATGGAAAAGAGAATCCCGGCGATCGCGGCGGCCCGAGGGGTCTTCAACTGATATTGGACTAAGGTCCCATATCGTTCTTTCCCACATCGTTCTATGCTATCTTGAAAAAAATGGTCGGGGCGAGAAGGCTAAACCGGTGCAAGTTGTCAACCGGTGTGAACAATGGCCAAGGATGATTCGCCTCTTGTTAAAAGGGTAAGCTTTCTGTATGAAGATGGAAATCTCCGGGCTTGGCATACTATGCTGAGCGAAGAGATAGTGGCGTTCTTTTCTTCTTTTGGGAGATAAAAGCACTTGAAAGGGTTGGGCGTGGGTTGGCCGGCGTCGAGGAGGCAGCCCGGCACCTACCTGGAGCAAAAGGAGCGACCATCATGAGCAAGGCTATGGACACGAAGAAAGACGATAAAAAGAAACCGGCGAAGAGCAAGAAGGAAAAGAAAGCGGATAAGAAATCCAAGAAGGCTGGTAAAGGTTCCTGAGGCGGCAGCCTGGGGGGCGGTTGTGCGGGAGAGAAGGGACAGCTCCTGCCAGGTTGCGCCTGCTCAATGGTTGAACACCACCCGATCACTGTCCAGCCCGATCCCGCCTGCCTGCCCTGGCAGGTCAACCTGCGGCGTTTCCCCATGGGGCAGCCCGCCATGCTCACCGCTGTGAAAAGGCTTGCACTGGCGGGCAGCGGTTTTCGGCGGCGATGTTTTCAGCGTTTGGAAGTGCTTTTAGTGCGCCTGTTCTGTTATCGGAAGAGGAGGTTTGCCATGATACGAAAAGCATTGTTCGGAGCCCTGATCCTGACCATGCTGGCGCTCACGGGATGCATTGATGAGTCCACGGTCATCTCGGTCAACAAGGACGGCAGTGGTACCGTTGCCTCAACCCTCTACTTGACCAAAGCGTTACAGGAAATGATCGAGGAGATAGCGGAAGGAACGGGCGACAAGCCGCAGGGCAAACCGCAAAACCCATTCCTGGAAAGTGAAAAGAGCTACAGGGAGAAAGCCTCACAGATGGGCGAAGGGGTGACCTTTGTGGCGGCGAAGGAGGTCCGGAAGGCTGATGGTACGGCCGGCGTTCAGGTAACCTATGCCTTCAAAGACATCAATAAGCTCAAAGTCAACTCGGAACCCGACAGCCCCTCATTGGTCTCCGACAGTGCTGGGCAATCCGCCGGTGGGGAACCGCAGAAAAAGGAAACCCCGATTACCTTCGAGTTTGTAAAGGGTTCAACCACGAAACTGACCGTCATGATGGCCAAAAAGGAGAAGGAAAAGGAGGTGGGTAAGGCGGAGGAGGTCGCAGCCCCCGACGAGGTTCCGCCTGAGGAGGAGATGGCCATGGTGAAGGAGATGTTCGGCAGCTTTCATGTGCAGTTGCTGGTCAAAGTCGACGGGGAAATCACCAGGTCCAATGCCACCTATGTTGAAAAGGACGAAAAAACCGGCAGGAAGCAGCGGGTCACTCTCATCGATATGGACCTGGGAAAGCTGTTTAAGGACGAGGCCACCTTCAAAAAGCTCATGGCCATGGGTGAGGTCGAAGACATGGCCACCGCCAGGGAGAAGCTGAAGGATATTCCAGGTCTCAAGTTTGAAACGACCGACAAGGTCGAAATCGAATTCAAATAGGCGGTGCCTCAGGAAGACCGGTCCGGCAGGATGACCACCAGCGGCAGGAAGAGTCTTTTCCTTTCTCCGGCTTTTCTATCGGTGACCATAGGGGTTCCCTTTTGCGTCTTCAAGTATCTGTTCGGACTGCTCGCCATTCGCCAGGGAGAGATTTCCCTGCACCCCGAACTGTGCCTCTTTGGCTGGGTCGTGGTGGTGTGGGCGGGGGTTGACCTGGTCCTGAACCTGGTGCGCTCGGTGGTGACGTCACTGGGCCGTCGGACGACTATCCAGTTCTGCCTCATCGCCCAGACAGGCCTACTCTTTAACCGCCCGACCCTGTTCCTGGCGCTCGATACGCTCCTTTCGTTCGGGATCATCTGTTTTGTGCTCTGGTCCGGCTGGATTGCCCGCCTGAAACCCCACGAAAGCTACCTCTGGTATGCCGCTACGACCGTCAACCTGATCAGTCTGGCGGTCGTCAACCTTTGGACCGAATACCATCGAAATTCAGACACGCAGGGGGACGCAGCTTCCTAGGCGAATGAGGCGATGAGGTGATCGCTGTTGGGTTGGGCCTGAGTCCAAGGCCTGGGTTAGCGGCTTTCTCAGAGGCTGTCAAGGAATCCAAGACGTATTGAGCGACTTTCTTGCCACCCTCTCAGACCTATCGAGCCGATAAGGCGTTTGACAAACTCTGTCACCTGAGGTATGCATCAGCTTGTGCAGTGTGCCTGCTGCACGAAGTCGCGCCGCTTGGATCCCGGGATTGGGGACCGAGACGGAAAGGCTTCCGTGTGAAAAGGGGAATGCTTTTTTGAGCCCTCTGAACGTTGTCGGAAGGGCTTGTGGTTCAATTCTACAGCGATTCCCCCCGCCTTCGGCCTTTCCTTGCGTCAATCCCTTCCCCGTTTTTCCGTCCGCGTATGCCAACTGTGCCGCGACAAAATATAGTATCCCAAAACCTTTGTGGGGGAGAAGACTCGTGTCATCAGTTCGTCTGATCGATCGCAAAAAAACCGAAAGTGTCATGGTCCGGGAGCATCTCGCGATAATCTTCCAGGAAAACCGAATGGTGCTGGAAGGGCTCAGGGATAGCGACCTGGCAGGATTCATTCGAGAGCTCCAGAACGCTAGAAGCACCTTTTTTGCGGCTCAGGGAAGAGCGAGCTACATCCTTCGCTGCTTCTGCATGCGGCTCATGCATCTGGGTTTCCCGGTCTATTACTGCGGGGATACCATCACCCCGGCGATCGGGCGAGGAGATCTGCTCGTGGTGTTGAGCGGTTCCGGGGAGACCGCCTGGACCCTCGAGGCGGTCAGGAGTGCCGGACACCACCAGGCCCGCACCTTTGGCATCCTCGGGCAGGCGGATTCTGCCATCGGTCGCCTGGTCGAGCGGTGCGTCATTGTGCCGGGAACGAGCAAACTGCGCCGCAGGGATGAACCGTCCTCCCGGCAGATGTCCGGGTCCCTGTTCGAGCAGGCGGCGTTTTTCTTTCTGGAGGCGGTTGTCCTGGAGTTGTCGCAGGCTCGAGCGAAAGCGGGAGAAGATCTGCTGGCCAGGCATGCCGTGGTCGAATAAGGAGAAGATATGAAAGCGATTCTGCAGTTGGCCCTGGATTTTGTGGATTTGAAGCGGGCCGTCAAAAGCGCCGAAGCCGGGGTTCGGGGCGGAGTGGATTGGATTGAAGTCGGCACCCCCCTGATCAAGAGTGAGGGACTCCAGGCGGTGCGGGAGTTGCGCCGGTTGTTTCCGGAAATCACCATCGTGGCGGACATGAAGATCATGGATACCGGCCGGGTGGAGGTTGAAACCGCCGCCAAAGCCGGGGCCAACGTGGTGGACGTGCTGGGTGCCGCCAGCGATGCCACCATCCGTGAGTGCATCCAGGCGGGCAAGAATTATGGGGCCAAGATCGTGGTGGACATGATCGCCGTCCAGGATGTGGTCTCCCGGGCGAAGGCGGTGGAGGCGTTTGGCGCCGATTATGTGAGCGTTCATTGCGCCGTGGACGAGCAGATGGAGGGTAAAGACCCGTTTGCAACCCTGCGCCGGGTCAGTGAAGCCTTGACCATCCCGGTGGCGGTGGCCGGCGGCATCAATTCCGAAACCGCCGCCAGGGCGATCGAGTCCGGTGCGGCGATCGTCATTGTGGGGGGGGCGATCACCAAGGCAGTCGATCCCGAGCAGGCGGCGCGCGATATCCGCCACGGCCTGGACACGAGTAGCGCCGTGACTACGACCCTTTTCAAACGGAAGGGCGAGGCCCAAATCCGTGAGATCCTGCAAATGGTATCGGCGGCAAACCTCTCGGACGCGTTGCATCGCGGCGGCGTTCTGCAGGGGATCAATCCTCTTTTTCGCGGAATTCATATGGTCGGTCGCGCCCTTACCGTCAGAACCTATCCCGGCGATTGGGCCAAACCGGTCCGAGCCATTGATATGGCGGAACCCGGTGATGTCCTGGTGATCGACAGTGGCGGAGTGGGCCCTGCCATCTGGGGCGAGTTGGCGACCAACTCCGCGATCCAGCGGGGCTTGGGCGGGGTGGTGATCGACGGCGCCCTGCGCGACAGCGACGACATCGTTGATCTCAAGTTCCCGGCGTTCAGCCGGCTGATCATGCCCAATGCGGGTGAGCCCAAAGGCTTCGGGGAAATCGGGGTGCCGGTCATCGTCGGCAACCAGCGGGTGGAACCGGGCGACTGGGTACTGGGCGACGGCGACGGAGTCGTGGTCCTGCCTCGCAGCATTGCCGTCGAGTACGCCAACCGCAGCATGGATGTGCTCGAGCGGGAAAACAGGATTCGCGAGGAAATCAGGGAGGGCAGCACGCTGAGCAAGGTCGCGGAACTCCTGCGCTGGGAAAAGAAATAGCCGGATTGGGCGTGATTCCCGGGGGGCTATGGCGAATGCTCAGGCGGGTTTGGAGAGAAAAATGCGGGAAAGGGATTGACATCACCATCTCCCTCTTGTATTGATACAGCGTCTTCGGGGCTGTAGCTCAGTTGGGAGAGCGCTTGAATGGCATTCAAGAGGTCCGGGGTTCGACTCCCCGTAGCTCCACCAAAGAAAAATCAAGGGGTTAGAGAGATTGTCTCTGGCCCCTTTGTTGTTGGTGGGCAAACCGTGGACCAGTATCCCAGGCAAGCACACCCAAGCGCAGAATCAGGGTTCCCATGATTCGAAAGGCCCTGTCTCTGGGCGTCCTGCTGCGGGCTCAACTTCACGAAGGCTAAAAGGAAACAGGGTTATGTCAAATCCTCGGCTCCGGATCGATCTTGCCAGAATAACTCACAACGCTCGCAAAACGGTGGATATGGCCCGCAGCCACGGAGTCGAAGTGACGGGCGTGACCAAGGGAGTGGCGGGGAATGCCGAAGTTGCCAGGGCCATGCTCGCCGGAGGCATCCAGACTCTGGCTGATTCACGGCTCGATAATATCGCCCGGTTGCGGTCGGCCGGGATTGAGGCTCCCGTCATGCTGCTGCGATCTCCCGGTCCCAGCGAGGTCTCCCGGACCGTGGCACTGGCCGATGTCAGCCTGAATGCCGGCATGGCAATCATGGAAGCCTTATCGAGCGAGGCCCTGGCCCGGCATAAAGTGCACGGCGTGATCTTGATGGTGGATCTCCACACCGGCAGAGAAGGGCTGCTGCCGGACCAGGTCCCGGCAGCTTGCCGCAGGCTGCGGGAGCTGCCGGGGGTCCAGCTTCAGGGGATTGGGGCCTATTATCGTCGGTGGAGTGCCTGTGAGCTTCTTCTCGAAGGCTTGAAGGCTTTTGTCGCCGTCGCCAAACAGGTCGAATCCCAACTGGGTCCACTGCCACTGCTGTCCGGAGGGTCGTCAAACATCTTCAGGACTCTCATGATCGAAGGGCATTCCAACCCCGGGATCAACCACGTCCGCGTCGGTACGATCCTGTTGCTGGGATTCCGGTCATCCATCGACCCCGTCACCCTGCCGGGTTATGAGCGCGATACCTTTGTTCTCCACGCGGAAGTGATCGAGACGAAAGCGCAGGGTTCCGGCGAGGCCATTCTAGCCCTGGGAAAACTCGACACGGACCCGGAGTTTCTGTTCCCTATGGAGCCGGGGGTCCAGATCTGCGATGCTTCGAGCGACCATCTCGTGGTGCGCACCTCCGCTCCCACGCGGGTGGGGGACTGGGTCGGGTTTCGTCTCGGCTATCCGGCGCTCTCTCGGCTGATGGTCTCACCGTACCTCGAGCTGGAATATGTGAAGGACTGAGCAACGAACCCGCCATCTGCGCTGGGGAGGTGTGGAAGGCGAGGATCTCAGAACCTGCCGCAATTGACAGCTTTGGTATGAAGGTATGGAACGTTCAATTCATATATTAGAGAGGATGTTACAATGGAGCTTAAACCCATAAAGATTAACGACTTGACCTCCGTGCAACGGAAATCGGTCATGGAAAGGTCCATGGAAGACATCTCTTCCATCTATGAAGACGTGAGGAGCATTGTAGCGGATATCAAGAAACGCGGCGACCATGTAATTCTGGCTCACTATAAAAAGCATAAGGCTGATATTTCAGCCTCTGACCTGGAGGTCACCGCCGACGAGATAAGAGATGCCTACGCCCGTCTGGATCCCAAGGTGGTGGAATGCTTGAAGACTGCGGCGGGAAATATTGTGAAGTTCCATAGGGCCGAATTGGAGCGCGAGATGTGGTCCATAGAGGTCCGGGAAGGCATCCTCGCCGGCCGCCTCACGCGTCCCATGGATATCGTCGGATGCTACATCCCCGGCGGAACGGCCGTGTATCCCAGTTCCATCCTCATGACTGTTCTGCCGGCCAGGGTTGCCGGGGTGTCGCAGGTGGTGGCCATCACTCCGCCCAGCAAGGGTATGAAGGCGAATCCGGCCACGCTGGTGGCTGCGGACATTGCAGGATGTGACCGAATCTTCAAGGTGGGAGGGCCTTGGGGCGTCGCCGGTCTGGCCTATGGAACAGAAATCATGCCGCGGGTCCACAAGATCGTCGGACCTGGGAATAAGTACGTCACCGCTGCCAAGATGCTGGTCTATGGACAGGTGGACATCGATTCTCCGGCAGGGCCAAGCGAGGCCTTGATCTTAGCGGATGAGACGGGTGCTCCGGAGCTCATTGCCATCGATTTTCTGTCACAGGTGGAACATGATCGCGACTCCGCTGCCGTCCTGGTCACCACCTCCGAAAAACTGGCATCCGAAGTCTGCCGCATCATCCACAGGGAATTCGCTGCCCTTGATCGGAAAGAGATCCTGGAATCGGCTCTGAGCAAGCACTCCTATGTTCTGATTGCCCGGGATATGGACCAGGCGATTGATTTTGCAAACGAGTACGCTGCAGAACACCTCCAGATCATGACCCAGGACCCGTTTATTACCCTGAACAGAATACGGCATGCGGGCTCGATCTTTTTGGGCTCCTATGCCCCGGTTCCGGTGGGAGACTATGCCTCCGGCACAAATCATGTGCTGCCGACCGGCCAGTGTGCGCGGATGTTCTCCGGTCTCTCCGTGGATGATTTCATAAAGAAGCCGACCTTCCAGTACTTGAGTCGAAACGGCCTGGCCGGCCTGAAAGACACGGTCATTACGCTGGCAGAGGCGGAAGGACTTCCCCTTCATGCCAGATCCATTCGGGCGCGGTTTGAAGGTGCCTGGTGAGCGCCGCCCCCGTTCGAGCCGGAAAAGTGATCCGAGCCTGAAAGCGCTGAAGGTTCACCAGGTCGACCCCTCGAACTCGTCGTCGTTACATGGGCTGAGTCTTGGGCATCTTGCTGCGGCGCCGGGCACTCAAAGCGGCTTCTGAAGGAATCGCGGGCGCATCATGTTTTCCGGGGCAAGGATCTCGTCGAGAGCGTCGCGGCTGAGGAGGCCCTTTTCGAGCACCAGGTCGTAGACGGATCGGTTGCTTTCCAACGCCTCTTTCGCCACCGCCGCCGAGTTCTCGTAGCCGATGATCGGATTGAGCGCGGTCACGATCCCAATGCTCCCTTCGACCATCTTCCGGCACCGCTCCCGGTTGGCCTCAATCCCGTCGACGCATTTTTCCGCCAGGACGCGGCACGCCCGGCGCAGCATGTCGATGGACTGGAACAGGTTGTGGGCGATGATGGGTTCCATGGCGTTCAGCTCCAGTTGCCCCGCCTCCGCCGCAAAGGACACGGTCACATCGTTGCCGATGACCTCGTAGGCCACTTGGTTGACGACTTCCGGAATGACGGGATTCACCTTCCCCGGCATTATGGAAGAACCGGCCTGCACTGGAGGCAGGTTGATTTCATTGAGCCCGGCCCGGGGGCCCGAAGAAAGAAGCCGCAGGTCGTTGCAGATCTTGGAGAGTTTGACC